>Ga0075825_128_pt1 | contig 8521 bp, 10 predicted proteins | sample RifGroD1_FD_68281 | JGI IMG/M metagenome (GOLD analysis project Ga0075825, IMG submission 68281) | Microgenomates (Woesebacteria) bacterium GW2011_GWD1_41_12 | reverse complement strand
AATTATAATCTCCTCTATACCATGATCTTTGCCTTTTACTCTATTCAAAAGTTCCTGAACAAATATTTCATCGGGCCCGATGTTCTCAAGAGGATTAATCGCACCGTGCAAAACATGATACAGTCCCCTAAATTTTCCGGTTCTTTCAAATGCGACCACATCAAGAGGGGCTTCGACTACCATTACCAGAGAATGGTCACGGCCGCTGTCGGAACAAATTGAACAAGGATCTGTCTCGTTTACATTTTTGCAAACAGAGCAGCTAACGGTGTCTTTTTTTAGTTTTGAAATATTATCGGAGAAATCATCAAGTTCGTTTTGAGGAACATGTAAAAGATAATATGTAAGTCTTTGTGCACTTTTGGGTCCAACCCCGGGAAGTTTTTGAAATGATTCAATGAGTGCTGCTATTGGACGAGCTACTTTCATAATATTTATAATTACATATCAGCACTTTGTGCTGTAATAATAGAATTGTACCAAAAAAATAGCGAAATTTAGTAAGGAGTAGTTAGTTTATAACTTATTTTAATCCGCCGAAGAGGCCACCCAACCCTCCACCCATCTCCATCATCTTCTTTGCGGATTCTTTTTGAACTTTCTTCATAGCTTCATTAATCAACTCCGTTAACTCTTTCATATCTTCCTCACCATTTTTAATGTAGCGGATCTTTTGGTCTCCGGTAACAGAAACCACATAACCATGCTTTTCCTCGGTTTGGATAATTTTTTCTAACTCTTTTTGCAGCTCCTTTGCCTGACGCTGCATATTTGCAATATTTTTGAATTTGTCAAACATTTGATAATTTTACTTCGTTAATCCGAAAATTTCAATTTTTAATTTAGCTACCGAATATTTCTTCAGCGACCCGAACTATATCTCCATCTTTTCCTTCCGTCAAAACAGTTTCAATTTTCGCTTCCTCGATGATTTTTTTTGGAGGCGGGTCTACTAATATGCAAGATACTTTTGTTGGAGATTGCAAAACCTTTCCCACAATATCTTCCAAAATTTTTCTATGCTTGGCCTCCTCTAATCTCTCTTTGTGGAATTTGTAATAAACTCCTAAAGTCAAAACCTTTCCGTTATATGTCATGGGCTTAGCGGCTCTCAAAAGCGCCTCCATCGAGGCGTTTATAGGTTTAACCAACTCCAGAATATTTTTCCAAGCACCATCCTCAACTTTAATTTCCCCGCCAACCATTACCTGTTCCTGTGTCTGAACATAAGTACCACTTTCTTTTTCCTGATCCCTGGTTTTACTTTGTCCTGTCTTAACAGTAACGCTTTGAACTTTAGTTTCCGGAATATCTTCCGAACCGGTATCGTTTTTTTCGGAATCTCCGGATACACCGCCTACTTCACACCAAGAAATAATAGCCAACTCCAGTGGCAACTCCTCAACAGGTACGGATGCAGTATCTTTATAAGCCTGGTTAAAAAGACTGATGAGTTTAATCAACTCTTCCTTCGAAAAATTACCGGGATTTCCCTCACCTATTCCGACTTTTATCAAAAGAGCGTTTCTTAGTTTTTTTGTTAATGATTCCAAAAAGAATTCTATAGATACTCCTTTAGAGTTTAAATTTTCTACTTCCCCCAAAAGCTCCCTGGTTTTCCTCTCCTGAAGCAGTTTGACAAATTTATCAACATCAAACGATTTATTTTTAAAAAGAAATTCACCGACGGCTTCTTTGTTTAGCAAGCTTTCTTCTGCAATCAGTTGCTCCAAAACTTTTATACCATCCCTGAAAGAACCGTCCGCCGCCTCCGCAATAAGACCGAGAGAATCAGCATCTATTTCAATCCCTTCACCCTTTGCGGCTCTTTTAAGAGATCTTAAGATCTCTTCATTTCTTGCCTTTCGGAAAGCAATAATTGTGGTTCTTGAACGAATTGTTTCTATTAATTTTTCCGGATTAGTTGTAGCCAATATAAAAACAACATGTTCAGGGGGTTCTTCCAAAATTTTAAGTAGTGCATTACTGGCCTCGGTGGTAAGCATGTGTACCTCGTCTATAATATAAATTTTTTTCTTAGCGGAAACAGGTGCGAGCTTTGCCGCGTCTCTTAGTATTCTTACATCATCGATTCCACGATGAGATGCTGCGTCCATTTCCACAACGTCCAAATTTGATCCTCCGGCTATGGATTCGCATTGCTCACAATGGTCGCACGATTTACCGTCCTTTACGTTCTGACAGTTGATTATTTTGGCCAATATTCTGGCAGCTGAAGTTTTTCCTGTGCCCTTGGGTCCGGCGAACAAGAATGCGTGGGGAATCGATTTTTTTGTAACTATTTTTTTGAGTGACTCACTAACATCAACCAAATCCAATTCATCTAAATTTTTCGGTCTATATTTTAAATATAAAGTCATAAATTTATTCGTCAAACTTGATCCTCGTGATGGAAACCCAAAAGATGCAATGCTCCGTGCTCGATAAGCTCGTAGACTCTTTCATCAATAAGAACCCCTTCCTCAATCGATTCTTTAACCGCTACCGGGTAACAAACAATAATTTCTCCCAGACGAATTTTATCGTCCGGAGGATACACAAATTTTCCTTTTACGTCCTCCGCGACAAATGATAAGACATTGTGAAGTTTCCCATCCTTAAGATACTTTGCCCCTATCTCCTTCATTTTCTTTTCTCCGACTATGGCGACGGTAACTTCCGCGTCAGAAACTATTCCCTTTTGTGTAAAAAAATCTGCCAACTTCTTTTTTATAGCGGGAACTTTTACCGGATAATTAGATTGTTTGGTCACTAAAACTTTAATCATTTTAAAATTTGGAAGCGTATGGAATTAACCAAGTTTTTCTTTTACCAATTGGGCGATTTTTCCACCATCTGCATCTGGTGCACGGCTTTTAACCAACCCTATCACCTTTCCCATATCGGCCATTCCGCTAGGTTTGATTTGGATAATCGCATCGGCGACCAACTTTACCAACTCCTCGTCGCTCATATCCGGGGGAAGATATTCTGCCAGGATCTCCAGTTCGGCCGCTTCTTTGGCTGCGCGGTCCACTGCCCCGGCATTTTTATACATTTCAATTGCTTCTTTTCTTTTTTTGGCTTCACGCCTGATAACGGCAAGTTCCTCTTCCTCGGTTAACTCATGCTGCTTTGCTATTTGCTCATAATTAAAGGCAGAAAGAAGAAGTCTCAGAGTTGAAACTCTTACTTCATCGTGGGCCTTCATGGCTACTCCTATTTTTTCCTGTAAGCTAGGTGTGATCATAATTTTCTGTCGACTACTATTTCACCCAGAAAGTGTACGTGCATATGTTTAACTGCTGCCGCATTTCCTGCATTTGTAACAATTCTAAAGTTATTTATACCCTTTTCTTTCATAAGTTCCAACCCCATTTTTTTGATTTCAACCCAGATAGCATCATCTGCCCCGATAATATCTGAAATGTGTCTCTTGGGTATTATTAATATATGAACGCCTGCTTGTGGATTTATATCGTTTATTGCAATCAGGTTCTCTGTCTCACGAAGAATATCGGATGCTATGTCCCCGGCAAGAATCTTGCAAAATACGCAGTCTTTCATTTATTCTTCAAGTCTTTTTAAGACTTCATCTATGCTTAATAATTCCAATTCTTCCGAGTTTCTTTCTTTCCACTCAACTTTATCTCCGTTACGCTCTGAGGTTACAAGACGAACAGGTATCCCTATAAGATCTGCGTCCGCAAACTTTTCTCCCGGAGGAACGTCCCGATCGTCCCACAGTGCGTCCACACCTTTTTCTTTTAATTTTTCATAAATATCTTTGCCGTTTCCGCCGGGGAGTTCCAGAAGATGAATGTTAAACGGAGCAACGGCCTTGTTCCAAATTATTCCACGGTCATCGTGAGATACTTCCACTAAAGTTCCCATAACCCTGGTGGGTCCTATACCATAACTTGCAAACCAGACCGGCTTTTTTAAACCTTTTTCGTCTGTATAGTAAACGTGCATTCTTTCGGCATACCATGTACCAAGCGGGAAAATGTTGCCTACCTCTACGGTTTTCTCCTTTTTTTCGATTTTACCTTTTTTGCATTTTGGACATAATTCTTGTTCTTTTCCTTCAAATATTTCCTTATTTACGGCATAATCACATTTGTCACAAGCGAATATTTCATCCTCTCCATTTGCGTTTAATACCTGAAATTCGTGTGTACGTTTTTCGGTAAATACACCACCGGAAGCCTCTACAACCTTAAAATTAAATCCCAATCTATCAAAGATTTTTACGTAAGCTCCTTTGACTTTTTCATAATAATCCACCATGTCCTTCTCGTCTGTATGTGCCGAGTAAAGATCTTTCATCATAAATTCTCTACCCCTTAAGATTCCGCTCCTGGCTCGGGGTTCGTTTCTAAATTTAGTTGAAAAATGGTAAACCGCCACCGGCAAATCCTGATAACTTTTAATGTTTTTACGAAGAAGATCCATCACAATCTCTTCATGAGTAAATGACAAAACATACTCCTTTTTTCTCGCATCGCTTAGCTTATACATTATTTCATCCGCTTTGTCCCATCTGCCCGTCTCGCTCCAAATTTCTTTAGGATGTAAAAGCGGCATTAACATTTCTTGTCCGCCAACTGCGTTTATTTCCTCTCTGATTATTTGATTTATTTTTGCAACGACACGGAGTCCCAACGGAAGAAGTGTCCAGCTCCCGGACATTAGTTGATCAATAAAACCTGCGCGAACAAGTAATTTATGATTAATACTCTCGGCATCCTTAGGGGCTTCTTTTCTGGTTTTCGGAAAAAGTTGTGATTGTTTCATTTCTGGCCTATTGTATCATTTCGTCAACGAGTTAATGAATCCTTCTATGCTCCCTGTTGTAATTAGTCTACGTACATCTCCTATTGTTATTACTAAAAGAAGAGTTATCAAAAGTAGAAATCCGATATTATTAATTATTGCCTCTACTCTTGTTGAAACTTTCTTTCTGGTTGCTGCCTCAATTCCTATAAATAGAAGCCTGCCTCCGTCGAGTGCCGGGAAAGGAATAATATTAAGTATTGCCAAGTTTACCGACAAGATTCCTACAAAGTTAAGGAGAGTCAAAAAGCCACCCTTAGATGCTTCTGTGGTGACCGCGTATATTCCGATTGGCCCGGAAACTCCGGAAACAGCTTCGCCTCTGAAGATTCCTGTTGCCAATCCCCCCAAACCGGTTACTATGGTTTTGCCCCAATAAATGCCTTCCTTAAATCCGTAATAAACTCCATAGAAAGGCCTTTGTAAAATGGGTGGATAATAAATTTCCATTGTGGTTATGGTCACACCTATTGGCCCTTCACCTTCCGGAGGGTTCTCCCGCGGAGTAAGTTTTACTTTGATAGCTTTTCCCTGACTATCAACGACCCTTTGAATTTCGTAAGTTACGGCTCTCTCCTTATAGTTTGCGGTTTTGGCTATAAAATTATCAGACGAAGTAACTTCCTCGTCGCCTACTTTTGTAACGATATCGCCAACTACAATTCCTGCTTTCTGCGCAGGAGAATCGGTTGTTACGTTAATTACTTTTACTTTACCCATGTCTCTGGGGATCCCTGAAAATGAGTAGACAATGGCGAAAACAAATATTGCCAGGATAAAATTCATAATTACTCCGGCAACCACGATTGCAGCTCTCACCTTTTTACTTTTATGCAAGAACGAACGCTTGATGTTCGTCTCGGGATCCTCTTCCTGCTCTCCATGAAGTTTTACAAAACCGCCAAACGGAAGAGCGTTTATAGAATAAAGAGTTTCCCCGACTTTTTTACCCCATATGCGTGGGGGGAGACCAAACCCGAACTCCTCGACCTTAACTCCGGATTTTCTGGCAACAATAAAATGACCAAGTTCGTGAACTATAACTAACACTGAAAGTACCAGTATAAAAACAATTATTGAGCCAAACATCAGGATTAAGTATAGCTTATATGAAACCCTCTATGAAGTAGAGATTCACTGATTAAAATTTATTAAATTTGTAGAAGCTCTGTCTTTTTCTTCTCACCCATCTCTTCAATTTTTCTAATAAACTCGTCCGTTATTTCTTGAAGTTTTTTCTCAAAAGCAAACTTATCGTCCTCTGTAATTTCTTTTGCTTCAAATTTGTTCTTAATATCGTGCATTTCATCTCCCCTGACCTGGCGAACAGCAACTTTGCCGTTCTCAAGTTTACCGGAAAGAAGTTTTACATATTTCTCCCTGTCTTCCGTGGTCATCGGCGGAATAACAATTCTTATTATCTCTCCGTCAATAGAGGGATTAAGTCCGATATTTGCCTCAACAATACCTTTTCGTATGTCGCCAATTATCGATTTGTCCCAAGGGTTAATGACAATTTGCGCGGGGTCAGGAACCGAAATTGTAGCAAGCTCCATCACTCTCAATCTCTGTGTTCCACCATAAGCAGGGCAAACAATATTTTCAACGAGTGCGGGTGTAGCCCTCCCTGTTCGGATCGCCCCAATATCGGAAGCAACAACATCCAGTGTTAACTGCATTTTTGAACGTATTGAAGATTCGTCCATTTAAACTTTTCCTAATTCTACACGAAAAACGCGACCGATGCGAACATTTTCGCCGGTCTTTGCAATAAGCTCCTTAATGAGTTCGGAAACTTTTTTGCTTGGGTCTTTTACAAAATCCTGTTTTTCAATATCCTCCGCACCCATCGAAGCCACCTGGATAGCCAAATCTTTTCCTGTAGATTCAAAAAGCTCAGTTTTTGCAACAAAATCAGTCTCACAAAGAAGTTCAAATATTCCAACAACTTTTCCTGTGTGGTGTGTGTAAACGAAAACTTTTCCTTCAGAAGTGGTCCTGCCTTCTCTTTTTGCAGCTTTTTCAAAACCCTCTTTTTTGAGAATTTCTAAAGCTTTTTTTTCATTACCGGAAACTTCGTCCAAAACCTCGCGAATTCTTATAATTGCGACTCCGGTTTCTTCCCTTAGCTTTTTAATAAGTTCTATATCTATCTTAGCCATTCTTATTTTCAGTAACTACCTTTGCAACCAAATCCAGAATATACTCCAATGCTTTACTGGCGTCATCATTCATGGGGATGGGATAATCAATCATGTCCGGATCGGCATTGCTATCAACTATTCCGATCACAGGAATCTTTTTACCATTTGCCTCACGAACAGCTGCGGATTCTCTCTTGGTATCAATCACAAAAAGTATGTCCGGAATACCGGTTAGGGTCTTTACTCCACCGAAAAACTTTTCAAGACGTACAATTTCCCGATCAATGAGAAGCTTTTCTTTCTTGGTGTATTTATTGTAAAAACCTGTAGACATGTTTTCTTTCATTTCCTCCATTTTACTAATGGATCTTTTTATCTGATCAAAATTGGATATGGTTCCACCCAACCATCTTTCGTTGACATAAGATACTCCCGCCTTTTGGGCAACTTCCGCAACTTTATCTTTGATTTGCTTTTTCGTTCCAAGAATCAAAACCTTCTTCCCTTCTTTGGTGGATTTTGCCAAAAAATCTAAAGCTTCCTCAATCAGAGGTTTTGTTTTAATCAAATCAAAAATATGAACACCGTCTTCCTGTCCATAAAGATATTCACCCATCTTGGGGTTCCAACGCTTAGTCTGATGCCCGAAATGAGCACCCGAGCCAATTAACTCATCCAATGATATGTTTGTTTTAGACATTTGATTATCTCCGCTTTCTTGTTCCTCCATCGGCCGGAAGTTATCCAGAAAGCGTAGCCGATGTGTGTGGGGTTATTATATCAGTCAGACTTAAGGCTAGCAAGTGTCTTTACGTTAATTTCTATATTCTCCTGTGCAGATTCATAAGCCGCATTAGCCAAATACTCAGCACTGGCCGCATCCGAATAGGCATTTTTATTTCCTATTTTAGCCACCTCAGCAGCCGTGGTCCGAACCTCATCTGCCAATTCCGCCACTTTTCTTGGAACTTCTGTTGCCCAAAAAAGTGCCGCTTCAATCTTTGATTTGTCTTTAGTTCTATATGCCTCCATTACTTTATTGAATGCATCACTATCCGCATCGGCCAGGTCTATAAGGCTATACCTTAGCTCCTTCATTTTTACGGCCAATAGTTTCATCCTCTTTTCCACATCTGCATAATTTTTTCTGCCGATTGTCAGGTTACAGACCATTTCAACAAGTGCAGCGGCGAAAGCTGCCACAACGGCAGCCGTGGCTCCCCCTCCCGGAGTAGGACTTGCACTTGCAACACTTTCCAAAAATTCGTCTATTTTCTGGTTTTTAATTGCCATTATTCGTATATTTTTTTCTCGAGAATCTGATCCGATTTAAAAGTATCTGCTTTAAAGGTGGTCTTAATTGCCCGAACTACGGCATCAAGCGGAATCATACCATATATTTCCGAACTTTCTATTCCTACGCCTCGAGCTTTTGCTTCATTTTCAACTGCTCTATAAGCCTCATCAAAATTTGTCTTTTCAAAATCAACCAGATTCATAGAGACCTGAGCCTTTTTGTTAACATTAAAGCCCAGCGCCTT
>Ga0075825_118_pt1 | contig 11556 bp, 11 predicted proteins | sample RifGroD1_FD_68281 | JGI IMG/M metagenome (GOLD analysis project Ga0075825, IMG submission 68281) | Microgenomates (Woesebacteria) bacterium GW2011_GWD1_41_12 | reverse complement strand
GAAGATCTGTGGTTTTTGTGGACGTGAAGAGAGTTCGACTCCATAGCTTATATTAACACAAAACTTGAAACATGTGCCCTCGAAAGGGTTTATGTGCCGGGGACAGGAGTTGTGTGCAAAACATTAACCTTATCCAGCACTATCAACGACCGGAACTGACACGAGTGAAGCGAGTGCCGGGGACAGGAGTTGAACCTGCACGCCTTTAAGGGGCACTAGGTCCTAAACCTAGCGTGTATGCCATTTCACCACCCCGGCTCTGGCTTAGATTATATAGCAAACTTAAAAGAAAGTGCTATATCTGAGTTTGATTTATAGAAATTCTATGATTACCAGTCAAAACGCAATCGAGCATTTTGACTTTAGATGACTATATCAAAGTCTAGGGGTAGTGTGTCGATTTTTGAAACAAAAAATGACACTTTCCCTCCCCAGGTGGTAGATGGAGGGGCGTATCTTTTGGCTATTTGATAGATTGAGACTGCTCCACGGTCAATATATGAATCCTTCAAAACCCCGGAAACATGCTCAATGGAATTCTCCCAGGAAGTAAATTTATATTCGCCGTTTGCCCATCCGTAAGCATTATAAGATTTAACCGGTATACGCTTTCCAAACGTGGATTCAACACCGGTAATTGCCGGTACAAGCCTGTAATCAAGGTCATTTTTATCGGCGTAAATCACAAACTCTTCGGCATAAGGTGCCAATGGAGAGTTATATTTTTGCAAAAAATTCCTTAAATTTTCAACACGGAAGTCAAAGTATTCCTGGGCTTGATCAGCCTTAAGCCAGGCTGATTCACCTGATATGTTTTGGGCATTAACCTTACCCGCACCCGTAAATACCAGTGCGATTAAAATTATAATTACAGCAATTATTTTACTCATAGTTATTTTTAGATAGTTAAAAAGAAGGCCCGCCTATAAATAGACGGGCCAAATATAATCCCAACGCCGAGATCATGTTTCCATGCCTAAGCCTCGGAATGTGGATGCACTATAGCATGTAACTACAGGATTGTCAAGTCTTTGGGGATTGGGTTTATAGTTAGTATTACTCCATTTCTTCCATGAAGCTGTTGACGCCGAAGGCCCAAGAGCCGTTGCTTTGGGGGGTGTATTTGGACATAATTTCCTCAATTGTCGAGTAACCCTTGTCCAGGTAGTTACTCCTAATGCCACTTGAAACCGTTTCAATGCCATCTGCAAACGAATCAAATCCCAAAGTTCCTACACTGGTTATTCCCCAACCCCAGCAATTATATGAACCGGGAGGGATAATCTTACAAAGATTACTTTCTTGCTGTGCAATGGCCGTAATTAAGCGGAAGTCTAAGTGATATTTATCAGCGGTTTGTACGATTAAGTCTGAGTAAGGGGCAAGCGGAGAATCGTAGCGAATCAAATACCCCTCTACTATTTTTGGCCTTGCGTCTGCGTATTCAATAGTTGAGGAGACGGTAGGCACATTACCCGGCAGAGCTGCATAAACACTGACACCCGGCTTGGGGGAAATAATCAAATTGGTTGTATTAAATTTCTTCTCGACCAAATCGTTTTTCTTTAAGGAAAAAAGGGAAAATAGACTTACCCCTATTGTGACCGGTGTGATAATGAAAAAAACTGTTACTAAAATGAGGTTTTTCCAGAAACCAAAATCATCCTCCTGAATCAGAATGCTCCTATCCATTAAATCAGAATGCCACAATGCCGGAGGATATGTCAAGTTTACCCAAATTTTTGAGCGGCGGAAGGGATTTGTGTGCATTTTCCTTACTTGGCACTATCAAACCCTTGACGACGCAAACATGTGAGCGGCGGAAGGGATTTGAACCCTCGACCTCTTCCTTGGCAAGGAAGCATTCTACCACTGAACTACCGCCGCAAATATTTATTTTATACTTGTGCTGAGACCAGGAGTCGAACCTGGATATGACGCTCTTCAGGCGCCCGCCTTGACCACCTTGGCTATCTCAGCATGAGTCTCACGAATGCTTGAGACAAGCTTTGCTTATCTCAGCTTATTAATATTTTTGTGGACACTGAGGGGCTCGAACCCCCGACCTCATCGATGTAAACGATGCGCTCTAGCCAACTGAGCTAAGTGTCCTCTGGTGCACTCGGAGAGACTCGCCATGCATTTTCCTTACTTGGCATCAAGTCTCTACGTGAGTACGAAAAAATGTGTGCACTCGGAGAGACTCGAACTCTCACGCCTTTCGGCGTAGCTCCTCAAGCTACCGCGTATGCCAGTTCCGCCACGAGTGCAATTATGTGCCGGGGGCGGGAGTTGAACCCGCACGCTCTTTCGAGCACACGCTCCTGAAGCGTGCCTGTCTGCCAATTCCAGCACCTCGGCAATTATATCAGATAGGCTCAGATCGACAAAGGTCGCCTATTTTTTTTGTGACCTTGGGAAGAATCGAACTTCCATCTCGTCCTTAGAAGGGACTTGCTCTATCCGTTGAGCTACAAGGCCATTATAAACCTTAGTCAACCGGCAAGACGCGAAGCGGCTTATCCGTTGAGCTACAAGGCCTATTTTACACTAGTGTATTTTACCACGGAGTGTGGCTAGTTGTTGAGTAGTAGCTTCAATTTACTCGTCAAGCTTCATTTTCTTTGCCATTTTATGTAGCTTTTCTATTGAGTCTGTTACCAGTTGCTGTAATCTTTGGACTGTGATTTCTGGAAAAAATTCATGAATTTCCTTAAAATTGTAGTAATGTCCGTCTTTAAGGCCATATCTAAGCCTTAATATTTCCTTTCTACGCTCATTTGGCAGATTATCTAAAAGATCCTCGATTCTTAAACAAAGATCGTCCTTCTCGACTTCATCTTCAACATTTTGATTTACATCTTCAACTATTTCTCCAAATGACATTGTTTGATTGCCCCAATTGATTTCTCTATCTAAACTTTCGGACGCTTCGGGAGTGGTAAAAAGGTCTCTGATTTGTTTAATGCTTAATCCGGAAGCTGCCGACAGTTCGCTCTCTTTAGGATGTCGATCAAGTTTTGTATACAAATCACGTTGCAAATTCTTTATATCCTTTATTTTTTCCAGTCGTCCCGATGGGATATGTATTTCTCCAATGTTCTCTTTTATGTCGTAAACGATATATGCCTTTATCCATAACGATGCATATGAAGAAAAACGGACACCCCTACCTGGATCATACCTGTCTGCTGCCTGAAGCAGGCCAAGGTTCCCCAACTGAATCAGGTCAATAAGAGGTATTTCGCTTTTTTGATAGCACTTGGCAATTCTGACCACTAAGCGAAGGTTGGAATTACATAGTGTTTCTTTGGCATCACCATCACCTTCGGAAATCCTTTTGGCCAATTCAATTTCTTGCTCATATTTGAGAAGCGGAAATTTGGCAATATCCGCCAAATAAATGGCAAGTACGTCCGCACTATCGGCAACATCCTTATTGTCGCCGACGGGGGTGCTCTTTTCACCTATATATGACTGATCTACCACACATTCTCTTTCCATAATTCTACTTGAACTTGCTATTTTAGCAAAAATATAGGATATTTCAATGGAAAGAAGCAGTGACAGTTTAGTGTCATGGATTACGCTTCGAAGTTACCCAAATGGAGAGTTTCAAATAAATTTATTTATCTTAATTTGATTCAAAATCTTACAGGGTTCAACCAACTTGGGATCAACCAGCTTGTAGAAAATATTTTTTCCGCTCCTTCTTGCTACAACAACCCCGACATACCTCAAATATGCAAGATGTTGCGAGGTGTTTGATTTCCTGGCACCCAAAATTTCAGAGATTTCGTTAACCGTAACCTCTTTGTCCTTAATAATATTCAAGATCTCGAGCCTTTTCGGGTTGCTCATGACCTTAAATAACTCGGCACATTTTGTATATGATTCTCTGTTAGTTGTTTTTGCCATGGGACTAGTGTATGTGGAATAACCATTCTAATACAGTTTCAAGGTTTGTCAAATTGTTGGTACAATTAGAAGGCAATGAAGAAAATCCTACTTTTTATTTCTGCTTTCATTCTTTTGTTTGCATTTTTTACCACCGGGATTTATGCAAAGTCTGATCCTACCTCAGTAGCCAACAATAAATTTGGCATTCATATTACTAATGAAAAGGATCTTGTGGAAGCAGCCAGGTTGGTAAACTCTTCCGGAGGCGACTGGGGTTATGTAACCTTTGTCATAACAGAGGCAGAGCGCGACCACAATCGTTGGCAACAGATTTTTGATCAAATGAGAAAACTCCACCTTATTCCGGTTGTCAGAATTGCCACCAAAGCAAATGGTGATAATTGGGAAATTCCCAAGCAGGAAGAAATCGGAAATTGGATTGCGTTTCTAAATTCCCTGAACTGGGTAACACAAAATAGATATGTAATTATCGGTAACGAACCGAATCATGCAAAAGAATGGGGAGGTGAAATAGACCCTGCCGCTTACGCTACATATTTAGCCGCTTTTGCCAATGCACTTCACCAGGCTTCTGCGGACTTTTATGTTTTGCCAGCAGGGCTAGACGCTTCGGCTACGGCTACAGGTAAGACTATGGATGAAGCCACTTTTATCAAAAGAATGATCGTTACCGAAGCGAATCTTTTTGACAATTTGGACGGATGGGTATCTCATTCCTATCCAAACCCCGATTTTGCCGGAAAAGTCACCGATACCGGCCGTGGGTCGGTTTGGACTTTTGATTGGGAATTGAACTATCTTAAGTCTCTTGAGATATATAAAGACTTGCCTGTATTTATCACAGAAACCGGTTGGTCAAATCAAAAAGTTAATCAGGAGGAGATTGGTAGTTTTTATGATTACGCCTTCAAAAATGTATGGAATGACAAAAGAGTAATAGCAGTTACACCTTTTATTTTGAATTACCCGAACGAACCTTTCTCGGAGTTTTCCTGGAAAAAAGGTGACGGATCTCTCTACCCATATTTTGAAGTTTATAAAGATATTCCCAAGGTTTCAGGTGAACCGCAGCAAATCCAAAGCGGACAAATACTGGGTGCCCTTGCCCAACCTGTAGCCTTTAGCGAATCGGATTTTGTCGGCCTGATTGTAGCCAAAAATACAGGCCAATCGATTTGGAGTGCGGGTAGCGTAAATATAGTTGGAGATAACGGTGAGCTACTTTTCAGAAACACATTATTTTTTGATGTTGAACCACCCAAAACCGGTTTAATTATCTTTAGGGCAACTCCTGTGCAAAAAACCGGTATATTTATAAAGTCTATTTATCTGGCTGATAGTAGTGGCAAAAGAATTACAAACAGTTTCCCTATCGAAGCCCTAATAGTCAAAGCCAACAAAATGCAAATAGATTCCTTTTTTGCTAAAATAAGCAGCTATCTTCGAAATACGCTCTCAACTGTCAGATTCTGAAAGCGAATATGTTTCGATTTGGGCCCGTAGCTCAGTGGTAGAGCAATTCCCTCTTAAGGAAAAGGTCGATGGTTCGAATCCATCCGGGCTCACAGAGTCCGTCTGCGTTCGATAATGCCAAGCAATGAAATGAGGTTTGCATACGAATCCATCCGGGCTCACTCACTTCGTTCTTATTTGCTCCACCTTGCCCAGATTCCGGTGGAAAGAAGTCGTCCGCCTGAAGATTCTTTTAAAGTCAGCTCTCCATTCTCAATTTTTCCCCCAAGTTTTCCGAAATAATCATTTAGAGTATTCGCCAAGGTAATTGACGAAGACGAAATTGCGTAGGCATTAATAATTACAAAAAGCGGGTTTTCCGACAAAAGCTCTTTACAGTTGGTCAAAAGTTTTGGAAAGTCACTATTGAAATCCCAAACCTCGCCTGTCGGGCCGTGTCCGTATGCAGGCGGATCCATAATTATTGCATCGTATTTAACACCCCTTTTGATCTCCCTCGCGGTAAACTTTATAGCGTCGTCAATTATCCACCTAATTGGCCAATTTTCATCATTTAGGGCTCTATTTTCATTAGCCCAGGTTACCGCCGGACGGCTTGCATCAACATGTGTTACGCTGGCTCCTGCTTTGGCTGCAAAAAGTGAAGCAATTCCAGTATAAGCAAACAAATTCAAAACCTTAACTTCTCTCTTTTCGGCTTTTACATTCTCATAAATATAATCCCACTGCGTGGATTGTTCAGGAAAAATTCCGGTGTGTTTAAAAGGTGACAGTTTGGCAAAGAATTTGACATCAGAATGAGCAAGTTCCCATTTTTCGGGAATTTTAGTTTTTATATCCCATATTCCTTTATCCTCCGAAATGCGCTTAAAATATGCATCGACCTTTTCCCACTCCTCAGGAGAAAGGCTTTTTTTCCAAATAATCTGAGGGTCAGGTCTGTCCAGCAGGTATCCTCCCCATTTTTCCAGGCGACGTCCCTCGCCGCTATCTATTAATTCGTAATTCATATTAAAGAAATCTGACTTGCATGCCCTCGGCCACTTTGGTATCAAAAGAAACCTCCTGGCCGGGGAATTTTGCACTACTACCCCAAATTTTAACAATCTTTTTGCCTGCAGCAAAATCCGGTCCGATTTTTAGTGCAACATCCTTTAAAGTTTCGCCATCCTTCATCACAATGGGGCTTCCTTGATTGATTTCCTCATCAGGCTTAACCAGAAAAACAGTTACAAATTTCAATTCTTTCCAAACTTCTTTAATCAAATCCTCAATCCCCGTTCCCTTATCCGCGCTAATGGCTATATACTCTCCGTCAATTTCGTCTTTGTAATTGGGTTCCTCATCCACCTTATTGATAACCCAAATTGTCGGGACATAAACTCTGTTTTCGGAAAAAGCATCAAAAAGCCTATCCATAGAAATATTTTCCTGAAGAGTAATCGTACCATTTTTTATGCCGTATTCACGGGCAATTTCTTTAATAGTTTCCTTTTCGATATCCTGCTTAATGTTAGAAAAAACGTCAAGTCCGCCGCTAATTTTCTTTTCTATTATTACTTTGGGCGGTTCCTCGTTAATTCTTATCCCGGCTCCAAGTAGCTCTTTAACCATTCCGGCAAAAGCATCGATTCTTTTAACATCGGTCATAACCAGAAGTAAATCTGCCCCTCTTGCAACGGACAGAACCTCCCTACCTCTTCCTTTGCCTTCTTTTGCACCGCTGATAAGACCCGGAATGTCCAGAATTTGAATATAAGCCTCGTTGTACTTAAGCATGCCCGGTATAACAGTCACCGTAGTAAAAGCGTAAGGAGCCACTTTGCTCTCAGCATTCGTAAGATTGTTTATCAAAGTAGACTTGCCCGCAGAAGGCGGTCCTACTATAACAACAGTAGCGTCACCCTGTTTCTTTACTTGGTATCCGCCTCCCCCGCCGCCACCGCGTTTTCCGGATTGTTCAAGTTCCTTATCCCTGAGCCTTGCAATTTTTGCTCTCATTGCACCGATGAAGCCATTTGTGGCTTTGTGGTGAGGAGTTTTTCGCAAAACTTCTTCAATTTGCTCGATTTGTTCGTCAATAGTTAACATCTGAGGTATAATTATAGCAAGATTCAGGATCAGATGTACTACTCGCCCTCGTAGCTTAACGGATAAAGTAGCGGTCTTCGGAACCGTAGATGGAGGTTCGATTCCTCCCGAGGGCACAAACTCCGTATTGACAGTCCGTCATGGGAATATGTATAAGTAGTTCCAAGGTGAAGTATATTCTGGTATCCGGTGGTGTTCTTTCAGGCCTTGGCAAAGGTATTACGGCTGCCTCCCTCGGACTTCTTCTTCAATCACGGGGCTACAAAGTCACAATTATGAAATGTGACATGTACCTAAATATTGATGCCGGTACAATGAACCCTCTTGAGCACGGTGAGGTGTTTGTTACCCAAGACGGCCTGGAAACAGATCAGGATCTGGGACACTACGAACGTTTTTTGGGAATCAGTCTGTCCCGCGCGAACTATCTAACCAACGGACAAATATATCAATATGTATTGGACAAAGAAAGAGCTCTGGATTATGGAGGAAAATGTGTCGAGCCGTATCATCATATTCCGCCAGAAATATTAAGCCGTTGGCAAGAAGCAGGTGTGGCCAATAAGGCCGATATTGTACTGGTAGAACTTGGTGGAACCGTTGGTGAATACGAAGGCCTATTGTTTTTTGAAGCCTACCGTAGACTTAAACTTCAAGTTCCGAAAGACGTGGCTCTGGTCCATGTCGGATATCTCCCCGCCCCCGGAAATATCGGAGAGCTGAAAAGTAAACCCGTTCAGCAATCCATATCCACCTTAAACTCGTTAGGAATTATGCCGGACTTTGTCGTGGGGCGAGCCGAAAAGCCGATTGATGACAAAAGGAAGGAAAAAATCGCCCTTGCTTCGGGGCTTCCTATCGAAAATATCATAAGTAACCCCGACCTCGATTCGGTTTACAAAGTTCCTTTAATGCTTAAAAAAGAAAAGTTGGATCTTAAAGTGCTCAAAAAGCTGGGACTTAAAAGTAACAAGCTAAATTTGGAAAAATGGGAGGAAATGGTCAAAAAGATCGATGCCAAAAAGGATAAGGTTGTAAAAATAGGAATAGTGGGTAAATACCAGAGAAGTGGTGACTACATACTCCAGGACAGCTATGTAAGCGTTGTGGAGGCCTTAAGGCACGCCTCCGTTGCTTCTGGAATCGGTATCGAACTTGACTGGATAGATTCCGAAGATAAAAAAATGAACCTAACTGTGGTTGATGCCATATTGGTTCCCCAGGGCTGGGGCAGAAGGGGTATAGAGGGCAAAGTAAAAGCTGTAAAGTTTGCCCGCGAGAACAATATTCCTTATCTCGGGCTTTGCTTCGGAATGCAGATGGCTACAATTGAGTTTGCCAGACATGTTCTTGGGTATCAGGACGCCAATACAGAAGAGGCTGATGAGGGCACCAAACACCCTGTAATTCATGTAATGGATTATCAAAAGGATCTAATAAAGAGTAAGAGATTTGGCGGAACAATCAGGCTTGGGGCATGGCCCTTAAAAATCAAAAAAGGAACTTTACTGGAAAAAATTTATCGTAAAAATCTGGTACTTAACGAAAGACACAGGCACAGATACGAATTTAACAATAAATTTAAAGAAGCTTTCGAGAAAAAGGGTTTTGTAATTAGCGGTACTTCTCCGGACGGAAAACTGGTGGAAGCGATTGAACTGAAAAACCATAAATTCTTTGTGGGAACTCAGTATCACCCTGAATATATTAGTAGGGCTCTTTTCCCCCACCCCATTTTTATAGAATTTTTAAAAGCTGCGGCAGATAAATAAGTACATCCTGCGATATCAAAGCTTGCCACTCGGCAATGCACGCTGCCTCGTGGTAAAATATGTGGCAAGCCGAGGTGGCGAAATGGTATACGCAAGGGCCTTAAGAGCCCTCGAGCCTTAAACTCATGCAGGTTCGAGTCCTGTCCTCGGCACTATACTATATAAATTCGGAGTGTAGCGCAGTTGGCAGCGCGCCACGTTTGGGACGTGGAGGTCCCCGGTTCGAGCCCGGGCACTCCGACTTAAGAGTCTTTTGTTGATTTTTTAACGAAATTCTGTAAGAATTTCGAGAGGAGAAATTATAAAGCGCTAAAGTTTAAGCGTTAGCGGTAAACTTAAAAGCGATATCTATTTCGACGATGCGGGTATGGTTCAATGGTAAGACGAGCTTGCCATTTCCCATCCTCGCTCATATGATTCGCGGGTATGGTTCAATGGTAGAATAGGAGCTTTCCAAGCTTTTGATGCGGGTCCGATTCCCGCTACCCGCTCTGAATTTTTACTCCGCTTTTGAAGATCCCACCACTATTTGTATATCCGTGGTTGAGCTGGCAGCCAAAGTTTGATTATCTCCGATCACATAATTTTTAGAGAGTGCATCCTTAACTTTCTGAATAACCGATGCATCCACCGTAGACTTTGCCTTAATAATTGTCTCCTTATAGTCGTAGGTAGCTGCATTTGCTGTTGATACAACATTAAAGTCAGCTGCTGTCAAAAGTGTTTTAACCTTACCTGCCTCTCCCGCAATTCCCGATCCGTTAAATATTGCTACATCAAATTTGGAAACATCAATTTTAGCAGCCGGGGTTGGGCTCGGTGTTGTAACAGGAACGCTTGAGGCAACGGGTGTAGGTGTTGCGCTGGTTCCGGTTGAGTTAACACCCTTTTGATAAAAGAAAACTCCACCCAATATTGCTCCAAGAATAAAAAGCCCCGGAATAAGTATCCAGAAAACAGGCGATTGCTCTTTCTTTATTTGCGGATCTACATCATCCGATCGTAAACCAAGCATACTACCCTTTTCAACAACTTCCTGGGAAGATACTTTTACGCCTTCATCTAAAATATCAGGTTGGGGTTTTTCGGGTGGATCACTCTCCACAACTTTTGGAGTATTTTCAGGAATATCAATTTCCTCTACGACCATTCTGTGTCTTGTGGCAGCTTCTTCTTTGTCTGGCATACGATTATTAAGTATATAGATATTGCAGATTAAATATCAATAACAAATATTTATGATATTTAAATCACAACAAATCTTCGCTCACTTGCGTACATTTTAGAAACCAAAGTTTTTGTTTGTTACAAAGCTTAGACAGCCGGTGTAGCCGAGGCTGTAGGTGCAGCACTTGGGCTTGCACTGGGAACAGCGGTTGGCGAGGCTGACGGTGACGCTGACGGTAAAACTGTTGGTGTCGGGCTTGCCTCAGGAGCGGTAAATCCGTTCAAGAGTTTACTCAACCATCCAAATAAGCTTATACCTTTCAAAGCATCACTAAGCTTGGTCTCAATAGCTACTAAATCGGTTTGCAAAGCAGCAATTGACTGATCGATGGCTGTCTTGTCGGATCCGGTTAAACCTTCACCTGTTTTAGTCAATTTTCGTATTTCGTTACGAAGCTTTACAATTTCGCTTCTGACTTCGCCTGCATTTTTATAATCAGGTCCGATAATAAATTTCAAAAATCCTGGTCTTCCGTACATTTCGTTAAGAGCACTTTCAGCAGTGGCTTCAACTTGTTCAGTTGTTTCAGCTGCTATCTGAAGTGCTTCTTTGGCTTTAGGGTTTCTGACTTTACTTTCAAGCTGAGTCACTGTCTGTACAGTGCTGGAAACAGTCTTGCCCTTGCCGTTATTGTTATTTGCGTTGGCATTTTTAGCCGAAACCGCAATTACGGAAACTGTAAGAAAAGCTATAGAGATCAAAGCAATTAATAATTTTTTAATAGTTGTTCACCTCCTTTACTAACGATTAATAATACGACAAAAAGCAAACATATCAAAATATTTGTTACGGTTTGAAGAGAATACCTTTGTCTCCCATTTCAATAAGCTGTTCGTCACTGATTCCGTCCGTATACTTCTTGTAGCTGCGCTTGTTAATATCTAAAAACCTTCTTTTGGCATTGGGAAACTCATTGTGAACTATTCTGTCGCCTTCCTGTAAAGCCATCGTAGCAAGTCCTTGCCCTCGGAATTTCTCTTTTATATCAACTCTTTCGCCAAAAACTCCCGGTTCATCGGCTTTTTCATAGAAAAGCGCCTCCCCTGCTGTTTTATTATCAACCTTGACTAC
>Ga0075825_112_pt1 | contig 15295 bp, 19 predicted proteins | sample RifGroD1_FD_68281 | JGI IMG/M metagenome (GOLD analysis project Ga0075825, IMG submission 68281) | Microgenomates (Woesebacteria) bacterium GW2011_GWD1_41_12 | reverse complement strand
CTGGAACTAAAGGATGTAAAAATTCCTTCCTGGCTGGAAAGAAAAGCTTTAGTAGGTAAAGTTTCATCTCTACCGAAGCGTGAAGATATAGTGGAGCCTATCAGTGAGCAGGACATAGTTGAATTCTATTCAAGATGATAGTAGAATACCTAATCTGGAACTAAAAATATGAACGAGCCAACATTTGAAATTAAAGAAGAGAAGAAAGAGACCAATTACGGAAGATTTGTCATTTCCCCCCTCGAGCAGGGATATGGTCTTACCGTAGGTAATGCCCTAAGGAGAGTACTTTTAGTATCTTTGCCGGGTATAGCCATAACTTCGATTAAGATCGCAGGTGTTAAACACCAATTCTCCACACTTTCGGGTTTGAGAGAAGATACAGTAGAATTTATCCTCAATCTTAAGAAAGTCAGATTTTCAGGCAGCACAGACAAACCAGTTAAGGCAACTTTGGAAGTTGATAAAGCCGGTGAGTTTACAGCCAAAGACATTAAAGTTGGCGGAGGAATCGTAGTTGCCAACCCCGACCTCATTTTGGGAACAATCAATAAAGGTTCAAAACTTTCTGCGGAGATGACTGTTGAGAGTGGTTTCGGTTTTTCACCCGCTGAGGAAAGACCTTCAGACACAATCGGCCTTATCCCGGTTGATTCATCTTTCTCTCCCATAAAAAGAGTTAGTTACAAGATTGAAGAGACACGTGTCGGTAGACTTACAAACTATGACAAACTTATTTTGGAAGTTTGGACAGACGGTACAATTGAGGCAGACGGTGCAATAGTTGAGTCAGCGAAGATTTTAATGGGATTTTTCGCCCAAATTGTTAATCCCAAAAAAGTTGAGAAGAAAGAAGAAGCTCCTAAGGATGAATTAGGTTTAACAGGCAAGCTTTCAGTAGAAGAAATTGGACTTCCGACCAGAGTTGCAAACGCTTTAATCAAAGCCGGTTTTGAAACCGTTGAACAGCTTGCACACGCAAAGAAGGAAGATTTAGTAAAAGTTAGGAACCTTGGCGAAAAATCCCTCAAGATTGTAGCTGCTGCACTCGGAACAAAAGGTGTCGAGTTCCTCGCCATTAAGTAAAAATTATGAACAAGAAAGTGTTCGGAAGAAAACTTTCCCGATCTCGTCCTGCTAGGGAAGCCCTTTTTACCTCTTTAGCAAAAGCGTTGATCAAGAATGGAAAGATAGTGACCACCCGCGCAAAAGCAAAGGCGGTTATTCCTAATGTGGAAAAAATGATTACGCTGGCCAAAAAGGAAAGTTTAGCAGGAAGAAGAAGGGTTTTGGGAATACTTGATAACTCAAAAGAAGAAACAAGTATCTTATTTGGAAGTGTCGTAAAGGCTTTCTCTGGCAAAACCTCCGGATTTACAAGGATCGTCTCGCTTCCGAGAAGATTGGGTGATAATGCCGAAACAGTAAGACTGGAATGGACGGAAAAAGTTGAGTATGAAACTAAGGCTAAAGAAGAAAAGAAAGCTAAAAAGGTAGAAACAAAGGAAGTTAAAAAAGAAGTAAAGAAAGTAGAGAAAAAGTCTGTCAAGAAAGAAGTTAAATCTAAAAAATAAAATGAAAACATTTCAACCTAAAGAATCAGAAGTAAAAAGAAGCTGGCACCTTATCAATGCCGAAGATGAAATTTTGGGACGCCTTTCTACCAAGATTGCCGGTCTTTTGATGGGTAAAGGAAAGGCGACCTATAGCCGCCACATGGATTCGGGAGACTTTGTTGTTGTTATTAACGCAGAAAAAGTTGCAGTTACAGGAAGAAAAGCCTCACAAAAAGTTTATAGGACGCATTCAGGTTATCCGTCCGGGTTCAAAGAAAAGTCATATGACATGGTTATGGAAAAACATCCCGAAAGAATAATTGAGCACGCAGTTTCCGGAATGATTCCTGATAACCGTCTCAAAAAAGCAAGAATGTTAAGATTAAAAGTAGTAGCTGGGGATCAAAATCCTTACGAGAAAGAGTTTAAGAAAGAAGAAAAAGCGCAGGTTAAATCATAAAATGACAAAAACTAAAAAGATTGACTATATTTTTGCAGTTGGACGAAGAAAGGAAAGCTCTGCACGAGTGAGACTTTATCATGGTAAAGCAGAGAACACTGTCAATGGAATGCCGGCAAGTAAGTACTTCCCGGGAGTGTTGGCAGCAAAAACGATCGCTAAACCATTCGGTGCAACCGAAACGTCAGACAAATATTATTTTTCTGCAAAAGTAGCCGGAGGCGGAAAAGAGGGGCAACTTAATGCTTTGACACTCGGCATTTCCAGAACTTTGGTAAAGGTTTCTCAGGAAAAAAATAAAGTCGTTTTGAAAAAATTAAATCTTTTAACTCGTGACTCCAGGATCAGACAAAGAAGAATGGTTGGAAAAGGCGGAAAAGCAAGAAGAGCGAAGCAGTCTCCAAAACGTTAAGCCTCTTTTTGTGCTAAAATACGCTCAGGTCGGAACAACTCGGGGTGTAGTTCACCGGTAGAATGGGCGCATGGGGTGCGTCCGAACTGAGTTCAATTCTCAGCACCCCGACTAGAGTTAAATTTCCCCATTGAATTTATTTTTCCGGCGTTGTAAAAGTTAGTTGTAATGCCAAAGACAAAAAAACCCGAAATTGAAGCTCCTGTTAAACAGGAAGGCGGGGCTGCCAAACTTCAGGCAATAAAGCTCGCAATGGACCAAATCGAGAAACAGTATGGAAAGGGCTCTATTATGCGGCTTGGTGAAAGAACTCCCGATCAACTCAAAACTGAAGTTATTTCAACAGGTTCGATAGCCCTTGACCTGTCGCTGGGTGTAGGAGGGCTCCCCAGAGGCCGTATAATCGAAATCTACGGGCCTGAAGCCTCAGGAAAGACCACTTTGGCACTTTCTGTTGTTGCAGAGGCCCAGAAGCGTGGTGGACAGTGTGCGTTCGTCGACGCGGAGCATGCTCTGGATCCTCAAAGAGCTGAGATCTTGGGAGTTGATCTTGACAACCTTCTTATGAGCCAGCCTGACACGGGAGAGCAGGCTCTGGAAATTACTGAAACCCTGATTCGTTCAGGTGCTATTGACGTGGTTGTTGTCGATTCCGTCGCAGCCCTTGTACCGCGGGCAGAACTTGAGGGGGAAATGGGAGATTCGGTTATGGGAATGCAGGCTAGACTTATGAGTCAGGCACTACGTAAGTTGACGGGGGCTATTTCGAAGTCAAAGACTGTTTTAATTTTTACCAATCAGCTTAGACAAAAAATCGGGATCATGTTTGGTAACCCCGAAACAACTCCCGGCGGATTGGCTCTTAAGTTTTATTCATCGGTAAGAATTGATCTCCGAAGAATCGAGGTTCTCAAGGACGGGGAAAAAGTGATCGGTTCAAGGCACCGTGCCCGCATTGTTAAAAATAAAGTTGCGCCACCTTTGCGCGTTGCCGAATTCGACATAATGGAATCTGAAGGAATAAGTAAAACCGGAGGGATTTTGGACGTAGGGCTTGAACTTGGACTTATCGGAAAGAGCGGATCCTTCTTTAATTACGAGGGTAAACCCATTGCTCAGGGTAAAGAAGCTGCAAAAATGTACTTGAGGGACAATCCGAAAGTCGCCGAGGAGATAGATAAAAAAATCCGCGAGGTAGTAGCTTCTGGTAAAAAACTTCCAAAAGAAATTGGAGAAGAGACGGAAGAATAAATATTCATTGTTAATTAACAACTGAGATTATGCCAACCGTAACTTTGCTTAAGCCTCAAAAAAATGGCAAAAGGGTTAATGTTTACCTGGACGGCGTTTTTGGTTTCGGGATCGATCTTGATACATTGGTTTTGAATCACATCAAAATCGGCACGGAGCTTACCGATGACGAAGTAAAAAAAATAATCAGAAAAGCCGAATTTCAAAAAACCCTGGACAAACTTCTTAGATTTGTAACTCTCAGGCCACGAAGTCAGAAAGAAATTGACGATTATTTGAGAAGGAAAAAAGTGCATGAAAGTTTATATGAGAGTCTAATCGAAAAATTGAAACATTTTGAGCTTCTCGACGACGCTAAATTTGCGAAGTGGTGGGTGGATCAGCGTATAGCCTTCAAGAAAATTTCCTCAAGAGTTTTAAAGCTAGAACTCGGAAGAAAAGGAATTGATAAAAATATTATTGACACGGTTTTACAGGAAAACCCCTTTGATGAGAAAAAGATGGCCAAGGATCTTTTGCAAAGAAGAGCTTATAAATGGGAAAATCTTGATCCTAAAATAGCCAAGCAAAAGAAGTTCCAATACCTTGCCGGAAAGGGATTCTCCTGGGAAATAATTACAGAGCTTTTGAAATCAGATATGGAATCTTCAGAATGAAGTCACCAAAAAAGCTTGCCACTCCCATGGCCTCGTGATAAAATATAGGTCGGAGTCAAGGAATATGGTAAAGAGCACTCAATTATTAGCTTCTTTTGCCACGGGTCTTAAATAAGACCTCTTTTTCCCGGCTCAAAATATTAATATGAATACACGTGATGAATATGTTGAAAAATTGGCTAATGTAGCCAAGATGACTCCTGATGAGGCCAAGAAAGTTCTTTTGGATGAAGTTCAGAAAGATCTAACTGCCGAAATAGCCAAAAAAATTCGTGCAGCTGAGGAAAAAATCAAGGAAGAGGCTCACGCAAAAGCTGAAGAGATACTTCTAGACACGATGAAACATGGCGCAACAAATTACACCGCCGAATATACTGTTTCTTCAGTTACGGTTCCCAACGAGGATGCCAAAGGAAGAATTATTGGAGCCGGTGGAAGGAACATCAGAACTTTTGAAAAAGAGGCTGGGGTTGAGATAGAAATTGACGAGACAAACGAAATAAGACTCTCTTCTTTTGATTCGATAAGGCGTGAAGTTGCAAGACGTGCACTTGAGATCTTGATCAAAGATGCCAGGATTCAACCCTCAAGAATAGAAGAAGTCGTACGTCAGGTCAGAACAGAGATGGAAGATGTTTTATTGGAGGAAGGAAAGAAAATTACACATGAGTGTGGCGTATACAACTTGCCGGTTGAACTTATGCGTATGATCGGACGTTTTAGATTTAGAACTTCATACGGCCAAAATCTTGGAATCCATACAATTGAAGAAACCAGAATGGGAGTTGCAATGTCCCAGGAAATTGGGGCCAACGCAGACATTGTCAGATTGGGATGCCTTCTTCATGACATAGGAAAAGTGGTTACAAACGAGGAAGGAAATCATATTGAGCTCGGGGTAAATTTACTCAAAAAATATGGAATTCCGAAAGAGGTTATTGCATGTGTAGCAGAGCATCATGAAGATAAACCATTCTCCAGCAATGAAAGCGTAATTGTTTGGATGGCAGATGCTATCTCAGGTTCCCGCCCCGGTGCGCGCTACGAACCTCACGAAGATTATGTCAAGAGAATGAGTGTTATTGAAGAGATTGCAAAAAGTTTTTCTGGGGTGGATGTTGCCTTTGCATTCCAGGCCGGACGTGATGTTAGGGTGATTGTGAATCCCGACGAGGTTGATGATGACAATTTAACCATTCTTGCCCGTGATATAGCTAAGAAGTTAGAAAAAGAAGCAGAATATGCAGGTCAAATTAAAGTTTCGGTTATACGTGAAGTTAGAGCCACCGAAGTTACTTCAGCAAAATAACGTTGTTTCAGAATAATGTAATTTTCTTGACATTTAATAAAACTTGCCGTATTCTTGAGACGATATGACAAAAACAGAACTTCTTGATCAAGTCGCAAGGAAAGCGCATCTAACTAAAAAAGCAGCTGAAGAAGCCATTGATGTTTTTCTGGACGAAGTCGGAAGAGTTCTTTCTAAAGGTGAAAAAGTTGTTCTTTCCGGATTTGGAACTTTTAGAGTTATTTCTATGAAGGGCAAAACAGTTAAAATTCCCAAGACGGAAAAACTGGTTACAATTAAAACTCACAGACTTCCCAGGTTTACTCCAGGTAAGAAACTCAAGCGCCAGGTCAGCCGCTAAGCTTCATCCACTTTTTTGGATATAGGATTTAGTATAATAGGGTTATGGACCGTGCTATTGTAGTTGATAATTTAGTAAAGAAATTTGAAGTTACAGAAAAAGCGCCGGGGTTAACCGGTTCTATAAAATCGCTTATTTCTCCAAAGAAAAAAATAATAACTGCACTACGGGGAATATCATTTGCCGTGCAACCGGGGGAATTGGTCGGTTTTATCGGTCCAAACGGTGCCGGCAAAACCACCACTTTAAAAATATTGTCGGGACTTCTATACCCCACGGAAGGTTTTGTGGGAGTTATGGAGTTTGATCCATGGAAACGAAATCCGGAATTTTTGAAGCAGATATCACTAGTGATGGGCCAAAAGAACCAGCTTTGGTGGGATTTACCTGCAATAGAAACTTTTGAGTTAAACCGCGCAATTTACGAAATTCCTACACGTGCCTACTCTGAAAATCTAAAAGAATTAGTTGAACTTCTTGGTATAGGAAAACTTTTAAATACTCCGGTACGTAAACTTTCTTTGGGGCAGCGTATGAGAATGGAGCTTACTGCCGCACTCCTTCATAAGCCCAAAGTTCTTTTCTTGGACGAACCAACAATAGGTCTTGATATTATTGCTCAACAGAAAATTCGGGATTTTATTTACGAATACAACACAAAGTATGGAGCCACAATTCTTTTGACCTCCCATAACATGGACGACCTGACAAATCTCGCAAGACGGGTCATTATCATCAATGACGGGCGCATTCTTTATGACGGAGCTTTTGAAGAATTGATCACTAAATTTGCAAAAGAAAAACTCATTAAAGCAAGACTTTCCAACGAAAATAACATTTCCGATTTGGAAAGAATCGGTAAGATTAAAAAATTGTCTTTCCCTGAGGTGGTTCTTTCCGTTCCGAGATCAGCAGCAGCAGTCGCCGCCTCGGAACTTTTACAGAACTTTCCGGTTGACGATTTAACAATAGAGGAAATACCAATCGAAGAAGTTATCAGAAAAGCCTTTAAAGGCGGATCCGGGAAATAGGACAGTTAAAAAAAATAAGGCACCTCATATGCGTAAATATTTTCATATATTCAAAATTTCTTTTGAGGAAGAACTTGCATATAAGTGGAATTTCATTCTTTGGAGATTTCGTAATGTTTTACAAATATTTCTAACCTATTTCCTTTGGAGTACTGTTTATTCCGATCCGACCAGACAAATTTTTGGCTACGACAGAACGGAAATTTTAACTTACGTATTCGGAATAATGATAGTCAGAGCACTGGTTTTATCTGCAAAGGCAATGAGTGTGGGTAACGATGTGGCAAGCGGAGACCTTTCAAACTACCTCGTAAAACCAATGAATTATTTCAAATACTGGATGACTCGTGATATAGCCAGTAAAGCCCTAAACCTTATCTTTGCATCAGTCGAATTTGCTGTTCTTTTTATCATACTCAAACCTCCTTTCTTTTTTCAAAAAGACTTCGGCGTTATCTTGGCATTTTTGGTAAGTATAATTTTGGCAATGTTAATCTATTTTTTGATCCTCTTCCTTTTGGGATCAATTCCATTCTGGGTTCCGGAAATTGGATGGGGCTCACATTTTTTGGTTACGGTAGTGATTGTCGAAGCCTTATCGGGATCGCTGTTTCCGATAAACATCTTGCCCGAAGTGTTGCAGTCGATAATTTTGGCAACACCTTTTCCGTATCTCATATATTTTCCGGTTCAGGTTTATTTAGGCAATATCACAGGTTGGGCGCTTTTTGGCGGCCTTTTAATAGCCATCTCATGGGTTGGCGTGTTGTGGACTTTTCTTAATGTTGTTTGGCAAAAAGGGCTGAAAGTGTATCAATCCTTCGGAGGGTGAGAAGGACAAAATAATGGCTAAAAAATTAAAAAAATATCTAAAGATTTGGTGGATGATGAGTGTCAATTCTTTCTCTGTAGTATTGGGACAAAAATATGCACTTATTATATTTTTGACCGGAAAGATTTTCCGTTTTTCATTCTTTTTCTTGTTTATATATTTTCTTTTGAAGGGAACCGGCCAGATTGCAGGGTATTCAAGCGACCAGATTATATTTTTCTTTTTAACCTTTAACATTATCGAGGTAGTAACCCAGTTTTTGTTTAGAGAGGTGTATAAATTTAGGTCAATGATAATAAAAGGCGATTTTGATTTGGTGTTGGTAAAACCTGTCAATTCACTTTTCCGTGTCTTGATGGGAGGAGCAGACATAATAGATTTGATTACTATTCCGCCACTCGTTATTCTTACCGTTATTTACGGGATAAGCTTTCATCCGGCTCTGGCCGAAGTTTTGATTTATTTGGCACTACTTATGAACGGCTTTTTAATAGCTACAGCCTTTCATATTACAATTTTGGCCTTTGCAATTATAACTTTGGAAATTGACCATGCGGTGATGATCTACAGAGATATTACAAGTTTGGGAAAGTTTCCCGTAGATATATACAAAGAACCCCTCAAAGGACTTCTGACTTATCTTGTACCGGTAGGGATCATGGTAGGTCTTCCTGCGAAAGCGATAATGGGATTAATAACCCCGGTAGGGATAATAATAGCAGTATTAATCGGTGTCCTGTCTATGTTCTTCGCACTTAGGTTTTGGAATTTTGCCCTCACAAAGTATACTAGTGCCAGCAGTTAAAAATGAACAAACAAAAGTTGGGGAAAATAGGCACCGGTAAACTACTCGTCATCTGTGGTCCGACCGCAACCGGCAAGACCGATCTGGCCGTCTTGTTGGCTAAAAAAAATAATGGGGAAATTGTTTCTGCGGACTCCCGTCAAGTTTATAAAGGTTTGAATATTGGTACAGGAAAAGATTTGCCGAAAGGGCTAAAACTTAAATATCTTTGGATCAAAAAATTTGGCTATTATGAAGTTAAAGGTGTCAAAATTTGGGGATATGATTTAGCAGACCCCAGACACAGTTTTAGTGTTTCTCAATATTTAAAATTTGCGGAAAGGGTGGTTGCCGATATTATAAAAAGAGGAAAATTGCCTATTCTTGTTGGGGGAACGGGACTCTACATAAAAGGAGTGATAGACGGTATCCCAACAGCAGATATTCCTAAAAGTAATCATTTAAGAGAAAGCCTTGAAAGCAAACCCCCCGAACAGCTTTTCGAAATGTTGGCCCAGATAGATTCATTGAAAGCGGCCGGCATGAATGCGTCAGACAAAAAAAATCCCAGGCGTTTAATACGTGCTATAGAAATTGCTACATGGAGAACGAATCATGCAGGTAAAGATTCGGACATGGTGAGGGAAAGCAGTAAATATGAAGTATTACAGATCGGACTTACGGCAGACGAAAAATACCTAAATCATAAGATAGAACAGAGAGTTTCAAAAAGATTCAAAGAAAGGCTTGAGGATGAAATTGCCGGGCTTCTTAAGGACCACGTAAGTTGGGAAATGCAGTCTATGAGCTCAATGGGATACGGACAATGGAGGGATTTTTTTGAGGGAAGAAAGTCGGAGAGGAATGTAATAGAAGTTTGGGAAGCGGAAGAGAAAAAATACGTAAAGAGGCAAATTATTTGGTTTAAAAAAGACAAAAGGATTAAGTGGTTTGATATAACGGATAAGGATTATCCTGAAAATGTGGAAAAGACGGTCAGAAAATGGCATAATAAATCCGATGAATAAGAAAATTGACATATCTCATCGAACCATTATTTTTACGGTCCTTCTGCTTTTAGGTATTTGGATTTTGTACTTCATGCGTGGAATCCTTTTGATGCTTTTTGTCTCTTTCCTTTTAATGACAATATTAGATCCACTCGTTAATTTTTTCGTCAAATTTAAAATTCACAGGAGCTTGTCGGTTGTTATTACCTATGTATTGGTTATTGGGACTCTTGGTGGAGTAATTGCAGTACTTGCACCAGTACTGGTTGCCGAGACCACAAGCTTTGTAAGCGCTCTTCCCGAGTATCTTTCTAAAATAAATCTAAGTCCTTCAACGGTTAACTTAACCAGTGGTTTGGTTCAGCAAGTCGGGGGTGTTTTAAATTTCACTTTTTCGGTGTTTTCTAATGTGTTTTCGATTCTTACGATTTTGGTCTTTTCGTTTTATATGCTTTTGGGCTACAGCGGTATAAGAAACCAAATCATACTCCTCCTTGGTGAGGATAGAGGAATGAAAATGAACAAGATTATCGAAGCTGTTGAAGAAAGGCTCGGAAAGTGGTCAAGAGGGCAACTGTTGTTAATGCTTGCAGTGGCGATTGGAAATTATATCGGGTACCTTCTCCTCAAAATTCCTTTTGCGCTTCCGCTGGCTCTATTGACCGGAATTTTTGAAATAGTTCCGATTTTGGGTCCGGTTATATCTGCAATTCCTGCAGTAATGATAGGACTTGGTATTTCTCCGCTGACGGGGATTGGTGCGGCTGCCGTAGCCTTTGTGGTAAATCAATTGGAAAATTATGTTTTGGTTCCCAAAATTATGCAAAAATCTACGGGTGTTTCTCCACTTCTTATTCTTATATCTGTTGCAATTGGTGCCAAGCTTGCGGGGGTAATGGGAGTCATTATTGCAGTACCTTTCGTAATTACGCTTCAGGTAATTTTAAAAGAATATTTCGGAAAGGAAGATTAAGGTCAATTTCTTCATTATGACACCAAAAAACCGCCTTTCGGCGGTATTTTGTACTCTGGAAAATAGTAAGCCAGGTTCTGTTTCTCGATGATCATCCATCTCAAGCACGTAGAACGTGCCAGACCCGATAAACGGGTTGCCCTCGAACCTCTGGGCTCGGGAAAGCTCCTCAAGCGCCCATTTCGGAGGTTGCAGCGGGGAGGATTGCCTCTTTTCACTCGTTTCCCTTTACCTTTAGGGTAATGGGCTCGACATAGTTTCTGTGGCTCTAACTGGCCAAGTCTTAAAGTTACCCCTAAGACCCGTCTCCGCTTTGCGGCGGACACCCTGCTTTCTGCTGCCTGGACTTTCCTCTCTCCTTCGCACAAGGCTACGGAAGAGCGATCATCCTTTCTCCAGAGTTGCTCATTATAGCACTTTTGGGTATTAATTTCTTGACAGTGATCAGAAATAAAACGTATTATTGATAGATGAAAAATCATAAGTTGTATAGATCATCAACAAACAGAGTCCTGGCCGGGGTGTGTGCCGGTTTGGCCGATTATTTTAATATAGACCCCATTATCGTAAGACTTTTATTCCTAGTGTTTCTTTTTGCAGGATTTGGGATTATTATTTATATAATAGCTTGGGTTTTTATTCCTACTAAATAACATGTCGGAACCAGGAGAAGTTAAAAAAGTTAAAGTTGTAAATAAGTATTCTGGCGGATCTTCAGGAGCCATATACGGATTGGGTTTCTTGGGTGCACTGGTTTACTTTATCCAACATTCGACCACTTTTCTTGAAGGTGTGATCGGTTTTTTTAAAGCAATAGTTTGGCCTGCACTCATGGTTTATAAAGTACTGGAACTTCTAAAATTTTGATCAATAAAATTTAGTTTGTATTAAGTTTTTTAGTTTTACTAATCGGGTGTAATATAAAATTATGAAATTTTCCCTACGGGGATTTACTTTAGTTGAGATTCTGACAGTTGTAGCGCTTATTGTCATTTTGGCTTTTTTTGTTCTATTGAATGTTCCTGCCCAGATAGCCAAGGCAAGGGATGCGGAAAGAAAAGGATCAATCGATGAGATAGGTAAATTTATTGAGGAGTACTATGCGGATACTAATTGCTATCCTATTTCGATACCGACATGTACCAATCCTCTTGTCCTAGGTGACAAAAGTTATATTTCATATCTACCTTGTGACCCCACAACAAGAAATTCTTATGTTTATGTTAGTGAAATAAGCTCTTGCCCCAGTTGGTTTCAGCTCTATGGAAATTTGGAATACACACAAGACAAGATCATTGATACTCTTGGATGTCGTAACGGCTGTGGACCAATGTGCCAATTTAATTACGGCATAGCCAGCTCGAATGTAAGATTAAACTTCCTCTGTCAGAATAGTTCGGCCACACCTAATCCATCCATACCACCCACATCCGACCCAGGTCCGGAAATACCATTACTACAGTATGTTTGTGCACCGGGAGGGGCGTGCGAAGCATTTTTGTTTCCGGAGCTTTCGGGGTGCCCTGATATTTATTTGGATGACCCGAGCTGTCAGGGTCAATGTAGCGACCCTAAAAACAGATGTCACGATTCCAGAGGAAAAACTAATTAGTTATCTTCATCTTTTAGATACTTTGAAATTATATTACTATTAATTAATCATCAAAGTTTATGCTTTCAAAAATCATCTCTGGGTCATTGTGTGGCTTAAATGCGGTTTTAGTTGATGTGGAAGTAGATGTGGCTACACAGGGGTTACCGAGTTTTACAATAGTTGGTTTACCGGACAAGGCGGTTGAAGAATCAAAAGAAAGAGTCAGAAGTGCCATTAAAAATAGCGGGGCAGATTTCCCGATAAGTAGAATTACGGTTAATCTCGCACCGGCAGATTTGCCCAAAATGGGGCCTTCTTATGACCTTCCGATAGCTTTAGGAATCCTAATTGCTTCGGGTCAGATTGCCCCCCAAGTTTCCGACGCTTTGTTTTTTGGAGAGTTGTCGCTTGACGGAAGTTTGCGTCACACCAATGGAATACTTCCTTTGACAAACCTGGCCAGAGAAAAGAAATTTAAAAAAGTTTTTATACCTAAAATCAATGAAAAAGAGGCGGCCGTGATTTCCGGAATCAGTATTTATCCGACGGATTCGCTTTTATCTTTAGTTAGATTTTTAAACGGAACTTTAGAAATTTCCCCGGCGCCAAAAATTAACCTTCGTACACTTCTTACTAGAGGTGGGGCTGAGTTTGATTTCTCGGAGGTTGTTGGCCAAGAGCAGGCAAAACGCGCTTTGGAAATTGCTGCCGCAGGCGGACACAATATTTTTCTTCGTGGAACTCCGGGGTCAGGAAAAACAATGCTTGCCCGGGCGCTTCCGGGAATTCTACCGACTCTAAGCGAAGATGAAGCCCTGGAAGTTACCAAGATTTATTCAATTACCGGAAATTTACCGGAGGGAGAATCAATAGTCACCATCCGTCCGTTTCGAAGTCCACATCACACAACAAGCAGAATCGGTCTAATTGGAGGAGGTAGTAATCCGTCACCGGGCGAAATTTCTTTGGCTCATCGTGGTGTTCTTTTTTTGGACGAGTTTCCGGAGTTTCCGAGGAACGTTCTGGAAGCGCTACGGCAACCTCTGGAGGATGGTCAAGTTTCCATATCCCGCGCAAAAGGATCGGTTACTTACCCGGCACAATTTTTGCTGATTGCCGCCAGTAATCCCTGCCCATGTGGTTACTACGGTGATACAAAAAGACCGTGTACATGCTTACCTGGGATGATAACCAGGTATCAAAAGCGAATTTCCGGGCCGATTTTGGACAGAATTGATATGCACATAGATGTGCCGTCTGTTGAAACGCAAAAATTGATAGACGCCAACGGAGACCAGAAGGAAAAATCTGTTGATATCCAAAAAAGAGTACAAAAATCCCGTGACATTCAATTAAAAAGATTTAAAGCGACAAAGATAAAATCAAACTCAGAAATGACGACACGCGATGTCAAAAACTTTTGTGAGATAGACGGGGCATCAAAGACAATTATGATAAGCGCGGCTTCTACGATGAACTTAACTGCCCGAAGTTATTTCAAAGTTATCAAAATCGCAAGAACAATAGCCGATCTTTCCGGTGAAGCAAAAATTACCACAATCCACATAGCAGAGGCCTTACAATATAGACCAAAAGTAGAAAATTAAATTCTCTGATAAAATAAGCATATGAAACTGGTTATCCAACGAGTTGAAAAGGCACGTGTTTTTCGAGAGTCCGATAAAAAAACTGTCGGAGAGATAGGTAAGGGACTTTTTGTCCTAGTTGGATTTAAAAAAGGGGACACCGAAAAAGATGTTGAAAATTTGGCCGACAAACTGGTAAAACTTAGAGTTATGGGTGATGATCGGCAAAAAATGAATTTGTCAGTTAAAGATGTCGGCGCAGAGATATTGGTTGTTTCCCAATTTACACTTTATGCGGACACAGAAGGAGGCAATCGCCCAAGTTTTATTGAAGCAGAGGATCCTTTAAAAGCAAAAGAACTCTATGAACTTTTTATTAAAAAATTAATAGAAAAAGACATTAAAGTAGAAACCGGTAGTTTTGGGGATTATATGCAGATAGAAGCTACTCTCGATGGCCCTGTCACAATAATTTATTCAGATTAGTCACCTTTTGTCGTCTGGAAATTGTAATTCATTCATATGTAAGCTGTTCCATATTGAAAAGTTAAATCAAATTATTTTTCCCTAAAAATTCCACAAGACTTCTTTTCGTTGTAAATTGCCTGCCAATAGAAACAAAGAGCCTGTTCATGCTCGGCCAATATTTTTTCGGCAGTGTCCTAATCAATTCTCTTCCGGTTTCCTCTGGGGTTTTTGTGTGAACCCAACCAAGTAAGTTGCTGATTCTGTGAACATGAGTATCTACCGCGATTGCCGGTATATGAAAAGCACGGTTAAGGACTAGGTTAGCAGTTTTTATTCCTACACCTGGGAGGGAGGTTAATTCTTTTTGCGACCTGGGAATTATTCCGTCAAATTTTTCAAGAACAGTTGCGGCTAAGTTTTTTATGTGTTTTGCCTTTACTTTATAAAACCCAACCGGGTAGATTAGTTTTTCAATTTCGATAGCACTTAATTGACCTAATTTTTTAATGTCCGGAGCCTTTTTGAATAGACGTTTCGCTGCCGGAAGTGTGGTGTCGTCTTTGGTTCTGGCAGACATCAGGGTCGAAATCAGTGTTTTGTAAGGATTTTCTCCGAATATTTCCAAGGGGACAAGTAAGTAATATTTTTCAAATACTTTAAATACTTTGGAGTAATTAACTTTGTTGTTGGGGTTCATATATCTTCCGAACGCAAAAGGGGCCGGTCGTACCGGTGCCCTTTTGTTTTAGAATATTCAATTTTAGAGATTACTTACCTCCAATCTTGAACATGGTTGTGCCACAAACCTCACAGACAGCTTTTGTAGCTTTTTTACCATTTTTCATGGTAACCTCTTGATGGTTTTTACCTTCTCTCTTGGCACGACACTTTACACAGTACATCATCGATTCATTCACCCCCTTCCTTAGGACAGATATCTCAGTTCCTAATAAACAAAATTATTTAACTATAAATTTGTTCCAGGCTAAGTATATCACCAGCTCCAGGATTAAGATGAGGCCGATGATGGTTA
>Ga0075825_103_pt1 | contig 26810 bp, 29 predicted proteins | sample RifGroD1_FD_68281 | JGI IMG/M metagenome (GOLD analysis project Ga0075825, IMG submission 68281) | Microgenomates (Woesebacteria) bacterium GW2011_GWD1_41_12 | reverse complement strand
GCTACGATTGAGCCGAATATTGGTGTCGTTCCTGTCCCTGACGAACGGCTTTCCAAACTGGCCGAAGTGACAAAAAAATCCGAAAGTATGGTAAACCTTCCTCCGGAAGTTCCGGCCACAGTTGAGTTTGTTGATATTGCGGGATTAATTGCAGGTGCCAGCAAAGGTGAGGGTTTGGGAAATAAGTTTTTGAGTCACATTAGGGAAACTTCGGCAATTTGTCATGTAGTGCGGGCATTCAATGATCCCGAGATTGTCAAACAAGGTATAACTGATCCAATAACGGATTTGGACACAGTTGAAACGGAATTGAAATTGGCGGATTTTCAAACTCTGGAAAAACAGAAGGATCCGGGCAACACTCCCAACAAGGAACTTGTTAAATGGTGGGAGGTGGTTGGCAAACTTAAAGACGCATTGCAAAAAGGAATTCCCGCCCGTGATGTTTCTTTAAGCGAAGAAGAGACCAAAATTGCCAAAAGTTTAAGCCTTTTGACAGCAAAACCGATATTAGTTGTCTTAAATGTTGATGAAAATGACTTGAGTCGTGGAAAGGAAATCGAGGCCGAATTTGCCAAGAAGATGAAACTTGACCTTAATCAAATAGTTATAATTTGCGCAAAAACAGAAAGTGAACTGTCCGATCTTTCGGCAGAAGATCAGAAGGTGTACATGAAGGATCTGGGAATTGAAAAATCGGGACTCGAGAGGCTAATCCAAAAAGCCTTTGCAACCTTAGGGTTAATTACTTTTTTGACTGCAGGAGAAAAAGAAGTAAGAGCTTGGACCATCAAGGACGGAATTAACGCCCAGGAAGCAGCAGGGGTAATCCATACAGATTTCATAAAAAAATTCATTAAAGCTGACATAGTTTCCTTTGACGATTTCGTGAATTTTAGTGGTTGGAAAGCCTCGCGTGATTTAGGAAAAGTCCGTTCGGAAGGACGGGATTATATTATGATGGACGGGGAAGTGGTGGAATTTAAGATTGGGACATAGCTAATTTCTAATTGCTAATTTCTGATTTCTAATCTATAATCTGAGCATGAATAAATACGAATTGACCTTGGTTCTTGACGGTAAGTCGGGAGCCGCAAAAAAGAAAAAAGTCACAGAGACTTTGGATAAGCTTTTGGAGGTCTATAAAGGGAAGGTTTTGGCAACCAAGGATTTGGGTGAAAAGAAGCTTGCTTACAAAATCGGAAAAAGCCAAACCGGGCTTTATCTTTTCTTCGAACTCGAGCTTGTGCCTAATGCCGTAAAGACATTAAATGATAAAATGAGAGTTGATTCTGAACTTATCAGATTTTTGTTGATCAGAAAAGACAAATAAGTAAAAATGGCAAAATCATTAAATAAAGTAATGCTTATCGGAAATCTCACCAGAGATCCCGAAATGCGCTACACGCCCCAGGGGACTGCTGTTTGTACCTTTGGTGTTGCGACCAACAGGAGTTGGACAACAGACACCGGCGAAAAGAAAGACGAGGCTGATTTTCATAATATTGTTGCCTGGAGTAAGTTGGCCGAGATTTGCACACAACTTCTTAAAAAAGGAAGGAAAGTTTATGTCGAGGGACGTCTTTCTACCAGGAGTTGGCAGGGTACTGACGGTACTCAAAAACAAAGAACAGAAGTTGTGATAAATGACATGGTCATTCTTGACAGAAAAGAAGATTCAGCGGGGGACGCGATAGATATTCCGGAACCCGGTATAGAAGCTCAAGTTTCACCTGAAGAAAAAGTAGAAAAACCAGCAAAAAAAGGATCGAAAAAAGAGGAAAAGAATGAAAATATCGTGCCCGATGAGACAAATGACGAAGATATACCGTTTTAAAGTTCTGGAATAAAAATATATATGGCAAAGAAAAAAGACATGAAAAAGAGAAGAAGGCAGATTGAGATAGTGGTTCCCAGAAATTGCCCGTTTTGTAAAGGAAAAACAGAACCGGATTATAAAGAAATCGACACACTTCTGAAATATATGAATGATCGTGCAAAAATCTTGAGCAAATCCAAGACCGGAATTTGTTCAAAGCACCAACGTAGAATTTCTTTGAGCATTAAAAGAGCGAGACACCTCGCACTTCTACCTTACATTCCGTCTTTGGATTAATTTAAGACTTGAGAGAGATCTTTCTTCGAGGTATTATGTATTTTATGTCTGCGAAGCTAGGTTTTCTTAAAGCCAGAAAAATAATACTATCCATATTCATTTTGGTAGGTGTTTTTGTTGGGGGATATTATCTTGGTGTTGAGGGATATCGTTTGCAAGTAACAAAGGCGCTCAATGTAGCCCTAGATCGAAGAGTGCCTGCCGATAAAAACGTGGACTTCACCCTCTTTTGGCAAGTCTGGGACTTGATGACCCAAAAATACTACGATAAATCTAAACTTGTTCCCTCACAAATGATTAATGGCGCAATTGAGGGGATGGTATCCTCTGTGGGTGACCCTTACACCACTTTTCTTCCTCCCGTGCAAAACAAAATCATTAATGATAATTTAAGCGGTTCCTTTAGTGGGGTAGGAATCGAAATCGGTTATAAAGAAGGACATTTGGCAGTTATTGCTCCTTTGCCCGGAACACCCGCGGAAAAGGCCGGTATAAAACCGGGTGACTATATAGTCAAAATAACCGATAAAGACAAAAATATTGACGTCGACAGTTCCAACATGACCACCAGCGATGCCGTTACCTATATTCGAGGAACCGTGGGGACAAAGGTTACTTTAACCTTGTTGCGCGAGGGTGTTAATAGTCCGATTGTGGTAGAAATTGCCAGAGAGAAAATCAAGGTTGCGTCTGTTAGCTTGACTTGGGTAGGAGAAAGCTCAAATATCGCGAATATAAAAGTCAGTGAGTTTGGAGCGGAGACAAAAAGCGAATGGAATAAGGCTGTTTCTGAGATTCTTGCCAAAAATGACACCAAAGGAATAATAATTGATCTTAGAAATAACCCTGGTGGCTACATGCAGTCTGCAATTGACCTGGCTTCAGATTTTGTGCCGATGAATACTGTTATCGTTATTCAGGAGGAAGGTAACGGATCGAAAAAAGAATACGAATCAAACACCTTGCCAAGACTTGAAAAGTATCGGGTCGTAGTCCTTATTAATGGTGGAAGTGCTTCGGCTTCTGAAATTCTTTCAGGTGCATTGAGGGACGATAAAGGTGTTAAATTGGTTGGTGAAAAAAGTTTTGGAAAAGGGACAATTCAAGAACCGATTGACATGACAGGCGGAAGTGGAATCCATGTTACAACAGCAAAGTGGCTGACTCCTAAAGGAACTTGGGTTCATGACGAAGGCTTGACTCCTGACGTAGAAGTTACCAATCCGGATGGAGCCACAGAGGATTTGCAACTGAAAGCGGCAATCGAGCTTTTTCAGTAATTTTTAAGAATTCGATATAATTAAGTAGAGGATTCTAAATATGGCTGATAACACAAAAAATCTGCCGATTCGAAAATTTTTTATAACCCTTGGGGTGATTGTAGTTGTTGTTGCATCAATTGGCTCAGGGGCTATTGCAGACAGACTTTTTGGAATAAAACCTCTGGATAAACTTTTTCCTAAATCCGGAGTGAGTACCCAAGAAAGAGTGGTATTGGAAGAAAGTAACGTCATAGATGTTGTAAAAAAAGTCGGCCCTTCAGTAGTAACCGTCACAGTTACAGAACCCGTAAGACAAGTGATTCAGTTTTCACCTTTTGGTGGCTTCACCAGAGGAACGGAGGGTGGAACACCACAGGACATTGGAAGTGGTTTTGTTGTTTCTGAAGACGGTTTGATTGTAACCAACAAGCATGTAGTTTCTAATACAAGTTTGACTTATCAGGTTTCCACTTCAGACGGAAAAACATATGATGTGAAGGAGATCAGCAGAGATCCCAGTAACGACATTGCAGTATTGAAAATTGATGCCAGCGGTCTCATTGCAGTTGAGTTGGGCGACTCTTCAAGTTTGCAGGTTGGTCAATTCGTGATTGCTATCGGAACAGCTTTGGGGGAATTCAGAAATACAGTTACAACAGGAGTCGTGTCAGGTTTAGGACGGGGAATTGACGCGGGGACATCTTTTCAGGGATATGTGGAGCGGTTGGACAATGTTATTCAGACGGACGCTGCAATTAATCCCGGAAATTCAGGTGGGCCTCTTCTTAATTCCATCGGTCAGGTAATTGGTATAAACGTTGCGGTTGCACAGGGTGCCAATAATATTGCTTTTTCAATCCCTGTGAACACCGTAAAAGAAGCACTCAATATTTATAAAACAACCGGTAAGTTTCCGGCCAAAGCGTATCTTGGTGTGGAATATCAAATGATTTCACAGCAGACAGCACTTCTGAATGATGTGCCTCAGGGACTATATATTGTCAATGTGGTTTCGGGTTCTCCTGCGGAGGAGGCCGGTGTTTTGGTTGGTGACATTATTTATAAAATTGACGGCAACTCGGTATCTTCCGATAGCGAATCTTTAAGTAAATCCATTTCGGATAAAAAACCAAGTGACAACATACTACTCGAAATATGGAGAAATGGTGAGGTAAAAAATATAAGTGTAGCTCTGGGAGAATTCAGTCAGTAATTATTGAAGGTCTTTGGTAAGTTCGATAACGCGCTCAAGTTCACCGTCCATGATTATCTCAAGTTTTCCCCAGCTTTTACCTATTCTGTGGTCAGTGACCCTGTCTTGAGGAAAGTTGTATGTGCGGATTTTCTCCGACCTCATCCCGCGTCCGATCACGGATCTGTAACCCGCAACCGTTCTCATTTTCTCGGCTTCCTGACGTTCCCAAAGACGGGACCTGAGTAGGGAAAGCGCTATTTGGCGATTTTGCTCTTGAAACCTCTCCTCGCGGGCTTCTGCGACGGTACCGGTAGGTTTATGGACAAGTCTCACTGCTGTTGAAACTTTATTTACGTTCTGCCCTCCGTGGCCTCCACCCGTGGTAAAGCTCCACTCCAGGTCATTAGGGTTTATCTGAATTTCGGTTTCTTTAATTTCGGGAAGTACGACCACTGTAGCAGTAGATGTGTGGATTCTGCCTCTTTTTTCGGTTACAGGTACCCTTTGCACACGGTGCACGCCGGATTCATTTTTTAGGCTGTCATAAACTCCTCCTCCGGACAGTTTAAGAGTATTGTCCGAAACAAGGAACGTTTTCCATGCTTTTTTGGTCGCAAAACGAATATACATACGAAGGAGGTCTTGTCCCCAAAGTTTAGCCTCATCTCCGCCTGTGGCCCCACGAATTTCCAGGTATGTTGTTTGATTTTCCATAACAACTAAACTTTTAGCTATCTAATTAATATTTGAACGAAGCTCTGCGAGTGATTCCGGTCGGGAAGCTTCTTCCTGAAGCTTTTTGTCTTTCTTGGCTTGTCTCTTCTCGCTTTTACTTACATATTTAGTGGCTTTGGCCATTTTTGCTTTAAAAGCGTCAACACGTCCGGCCGCATCAAGGAATTTCATTTGGCCAGTGTAGAAAGGATGGCAATCGTAACAGACTTCTACGCGGATTTCGGGAGTTGTAGCTCCGGTTGTGAACACATTTCCACAGGCACAAGTTACCTTTGCCTCCGGAAACCATTTTGGATGTATACTGGCTTTCATATTGAGGCTCAATTATAACAGATTTCAAGAAAACTGCGAATAGTAAATTCGCAGAGGAATTGAACCTGATATGTCACATCCTAGGCGGATATGACATAGCTTCTTTTTTTCCATTGGGCAAGCGCGACACCGATGATAATAATAATGCCTCCGATTATAAAAGGAGTTTCAATTTTCTCTTTCAACCACAACAGTGAGAGGGGAGCACCGAAGACCGGATAAAGATAGGCAACCAGATTAACCTCACCGACTTCAATAGTTTTCTCTGCTTTGTGCCAAAGAAAATATGCCAAAGTTCCCGAAAGAATTGCCATATAAAAAACACCCAGGTGATAACCTATGGGAACCGATGTAAGAACCTGAAAATCGGCGTTTAAGATTTGTCGCAGTGTAAAAGGAATCAAGGTCAAAAAACCTACAATAAACGAGACATTGGTAGCAAAAAGAGCATCGGCTTCGTCTCTAAGGGCTATTTTTGCAAGTATGGCTGTAGCTGCACTGACTATTACGGAAGCAAGAACCAAAAGGTTTCCTGTAAGACCTGTAAAACCTTGATTAAACTTAAGGATAGGCTCGATTATTGTAATTAAGGTCCCGCCCAATGCAATAAGAATTCCCAGACTCTCTCTTTTGGTAATCCGTTCTCTAAGAAAAAAGACCCCGGCAACGGCAATGATGATAGGGGACATTGTTGAGATTAAATTTGATTCGATTGAAGTTGTCTTATCAGTTCCCAAGAAAAGAAGACCCAAAGAAACTGTTGAAAGCAAAAAGCCGTTAATAAGGATTATCCCCATGGTTTTAGGATTTTTGGGAATTTTCATTTTAACAAAGAAGAAAATAATTACGGCAATAACAGTCGAAATGAAAAACCTGTAAGTCAAAAAAATTGCCGGAGAAAAACCACCAAGCGTGTATTTGATGACAGGGGATGCACACCCCCAAATAATGGCAACAACAAGCAGTTCAAGGTAGGCACGCTTTCTAAGAGGACTCATACTTAATTATTGATTAATAATTAGTAATTTACAATCGGGGATATTAAATAAGGTCGATAATACGGTCAATTCCAAATGAGAATCCTACTGCGGGAATGTTTCTTCCTGCGAACATTCCTATCAAGTTGTCATAGCGTCCGCCTCCACCAATCGAAAGTCCTCCCGAGGTACTGTCAAGCTTAAGTTCAAATATGGTAGATGTGTAATAGTTTAGACCTCTGGCCAAAAATGGGTTAAAAGAAAAATCCTCGCCTTCCTTGAAGCCTTTGGCTTTTAGATCCTCAAAAATCTTTGTAAGTCTTTCTGTCTTTTTGGAATTTTCCAGTTCGGCAAACATTACCTCCGCATCATCGAGATTAATTTCTTTTAGGAGCTTAATAACCTCGTCTCTCCCGATTTTGTCTATTTTGTCGATTGTGACGATTGCTTCTTTAGGAAAACCAGCCTTGTCAAAAAGTTCACGATCGTTTATTTGTAAAATAGCCTTGGTAAGTCCGATGGCGCGTGCGCCTTCTATGGCAGCTGACATTACTTTGACATCCTCAGATATATCATCCATGCCAATAGTGTCAAAATCAAATTGTGTAAATTCGCGCCTTCTTCCTTTTTGGGGATTTTCGCCACGAAACACCTGTCCTATCTGATATCTTGAAAAAGTGGGTCCCAAGAGTCCGAGATTGTTTGCCACAAATCTCGCCAGGGGAACTGTTAGATCGTAGCGTAGGGCAAGTTTTCTTCCACCTTTATCCTCAAAAGTATAAATAAGTTTTTCATCCTCGCCGTATTTACCTAAAAGTGTATCGGCAAATTCGACGGTAGGTGTTTCAATGGGGGAAAAGCCATATTTTTCGAGAATAGGAACAATTGCGTTTACCATTAAACGCCTTCTTGTGGCTTCATCGGGCATAATATCGCCGAATCCTTTTGGTGTAACAGGTCCTCTTTGCATAAGAGATATTATATCAGCTAACGGATAAACAAAAAACCTCCCGGTCATTGTCCCGAAACATATCGGGACAAGGAACGAGAGGCTGATAAACCGACAAAGGAGTATTATATCCCTATATTTGGCTTTGTCAAATGTTACTCTTCCTTATCCACTTCGTGTTTAATGTTGAAGAGAGAGCGGGATATGACGGGAGTACCCGTTGTGTCTGAAACTACTATTACAGTGTCCGAAGCCGCTATGTCTGAAAGAGCAATGTCTCTTACTTTTCCTTCTGAGAAAAACATGATTTCAGAGTCTTTATTCGGAGTTATTGTTGACGCATCTCCACCGGCTGTAGGCGTAACAGTTAAGGATTTTTTGGTAACACTGTCAACTTTTTGTATAGATACGCTGATTTTAGTCGTGGTAGTAGTATCGGAAACAAGAATCCTTTTGGCATCAAGTACATCATTTCCGTCCATATACCCCATGGCAACTATATAATCTCCGATTGCTATATCTGCGAGTTTTACTGTTTTATTGGTTGTTCCTTTTGTGTTCACAACGGCGACATCGTATTTATCCGTCGCGATTTGTTGAATTTGACTATCGGAGCTTTTAATTTGGATGGTAGAGTCGGATATGTCAGTGATAGTTCCGATATATGCTTTTGGAGGATTCTCCGCCTGGGAAACCCGAAGTGCTACTTCCTTGTCTGTTTCAGAATCGGTTTTTTCCGAATCTTTCGTATCGGTAGAGCTTTCTGATTGGAAAGAGGATGAGTATACAGCCAATACTTCCTGTGAGGATTCATCACCCTGAGTATTCACAGAAGTAACTTTTATGTGATTAACGCCCGCTTTGGGTTCTATATTTGCGGAAAAAGTTCCGTCGTCTGCACTTTGTGTAAGGTAATCAACATTCTCTGCGGAAATAACGACCCAGGTTAGAGGTTTGGTGATTCCGGATACTGTAAAAGGACTTGCTATAATTACGTCGAGATTTCGGGGTTTATCAATGGTTATTCTGTTTCTTTCAACCCCAATCTGAGGGGCGGAAGTGGGTACGGGTTTAGCTTTTGAAACTACCGATGAGCGGACTCTCCAGGCACCGAAAGCGATAACCAAACCAAAAGAGATTCCGATAATTCCCGCCCATACAAGTTCTTTTCTCATGCAAGTCAACAATATAGTGGAAGTGAGGACTATAGTCAAGACTTCAGGGAAAGGGTATTGATTAGAATTTCCAGATTTGCTAGAGTGCACTAGGTATAGCTAATTATGGAAATTTCTTACTTAGGACACTCGAGCTTTAGAATAAAAACCAAATCAGCAGTGGTTGTCACAGACCCATTTGATCCTCAGATGGTTGGATTTAAGTATTCCGGAGCGGAAGCTGAAATTGTAACCGTGTCTCATCAACACTCTGACCATAATGCCGTTTCAAAGGTTTCCGGAGTTAAAAAAGTTGTTGAGGGACCCGGAGAGTATGAGATAAGTGGTATTTCTATAATCGGATATCAATCTTTCCACGACAACAAAAAAGGGGAAGAAAGGGGTAAAAATGTAATTTATGTTATTGAGGCGGAAGGTTTAAGAATAGTACACCTGGGAGATTTGGGTCATGCGATAAGTGACGATTTGGTGAGTGAGATGGGACCTATTGACATGTTGATGATTCCTGTAGGAGGTTTTTACACCATTAATCCCAAAGAAGCTGTTGAAATATCTTCTAAGATTGATCCATATTTTATTTTACCGATGCATTACAAAGATTCCGGAATAAATGAGAAAGAATTTGCCGGTCTTGAACCCAAAGAAACTTTTCTAAAGGAAGTTGGGTTAACAGTTGAAGTATTGCCAAAATTCTCTATTAAGAAAGAGGATATAATCGAAAACCAGAGCACGAAAGTGATTGTGCTTGAAAGAAAATAACCTGCAATTTTACTTTTTTAAGTATTGTCCTTTACATCCTGCCACAAAAATAGTACATAAAGGTTAACAAGAAAAATGGCAGTGAACCAACAAAATTTAAGAGTTCCACCTCATTCCCAAGAAGCTGAAGAGTCAGTACTCGGGGCTATGCTCATTGATCGTGATGCAGTGATTGCCGTTGCGGAGTTTTTACAGCCGGAAGATTTTTATGATGAGCGTCTTAGGGAAGTGTATCAGGCTTGTATAGATCTTTATGAAGATAGAATTCCTATTGATGTCCTTACAGTAACCGAGAGACTCAAGAAGCGAAAAGTATTAAAAGAAGTCGGTTCTACATCATATTTGGCGGAACTGGCAAATAATGTTCCGACGGCAGCCCACGTAGAGCATTACGGAAGGATTGTAAAAGACACGGCCACTAAAAGAGCTTTGATGTCTGTTGCTTCGAGGCTAGTGGATGTGTCGATGGATGAGGGTTTGGCCGCAAATGAAGTCTTAGATAAAGCAGAAAGTGAGATATTTTCTTTGAGTCAAAAATCTTTGAGTAAGGCTTTTACTTCCGTTAGGGATACGTTGGCGGAAAGTTTTGATAGGCTTGATGAACTCCATAAAAGTGGCGGAGGAATAAGAGGTATCCCAACAGGTTTTTCCGATTTAGATGATGCTCTGGCCGGGCTTCAGCAATCTAACTTGGTAATTTTGGCGGCACGTCCCGGAGTTGGAAAAACCTCTTTGGCGATGAATATAGCCCAATATGTAGCCGTTGAGCTTAAACGTCAGGTGGGTTTTTTCTCGCTCGAAATGAGTAGGGAGGAACTTGTTGACAGATTACTCGTGGCCCAGGCAGATATTGATGCTTGGAAACTTAAGACAGGAAAACTTTCTGAAGACGATTTTTCTAAACTCAGTGACGCAATGGGAGTGTTGGCTGAAGCACCACTTTATATAGATGATACTCCCGCCTTGTCGGTTCTTGAGATGCGCACCAAAGCCAGGCGTCTTCAGGTAGAAAGCGGACTGGACCTTTTGGTTGTCGACTATTTACAGCTTGCCAGATCCAGAAATTTGGAGAACAGAGTTCAGGAAGTTTCAGAAATCTCTCAGGGTATGAAAAATCTTGCGCGCGAGCTGAAAATTCCAGTAATAGTGCTTTCACAGTTGTCCCGTGCTGTTGAAACCAGAGGCGGCAAAAAACCGCAGTTAGCAGACCTAAGGGAGTCGGGGAGTATTGAGCAGGATGCTGACGTTGTTATGTTCCTTTGGAGGGAAGATGACGAAAATCCGGAAAATATCATGCTTGATATTGCAAAACACAGAAATGGACCTTTAAGAAGTGTGCCGCTTCGCTTTAAAGGAGATAGAATTAGGTTCTACAGCCGTGACACAAAACATCAGACTAAATAACGGATGCGAAGCTCTGCTTACAGCCGTGACACAAAACATCAGACTAAATAAATCACGGATGCAAGAATAGAGTGCCGAGAGAGGGAGTCGTCATGCACAGCAATAATTCCACAATTTGCATCGACGTGCGAACGAGGGCCGAACGAAGTGAGTGCCGAGAGAGGGAGTCGAACCCTCACGAGGTTTAAGGCCTCATAGGTTTTTGAGACCTACGCGTCTGCCATTCCGCCACCTCGGCTTATCAGCGTAATTGTATCACATTCTGAGGCTGGTAATCAGTGGTTTATCCAGAAGATTGAGGCGAAAATTGTTATGTACTGAGTAGCAAGTCCCGGTATTACACCAACATCACTTTGGATTGATTTTTGAAAATTTATCCACTTCTCGATAATTTTGTTTTTCATTTTCAGGAAAAAATACGGGGCTTCTATAAGATCGGGGAGAATTGACGCCAGGGAGGCTAGCATGATTGTTATGGCATGTCCTGTATCGGGAAGTGCCTGATAGGCAATTATCGATCCTCCGATCAGTGCCAAGGTGGAGTCGATAACAATTAAAAGTGTACTCCTACCTGTGATGCGGCCGTATTTTTTTGTTTCTGAATTGAGGTGGGGATTCCAGTGAGGGACCATTTCCAAAATAAAGTGACTGGCAAAAGCCAGTGGTATTGCAATCAGAGGATCGGGAATTTTTGTGGCGATGGCTGCACCAACTATAACGTGGGGGGTTTCCAGCATTGTGAAAACAATGTTATTATAATGTGCCATGTTAGTCAACTTTTTATTCGGTTTTTTGGGAGTTATCCTTTTTTTGTTTGTTTTTTGGAAACGTCTGAAAGATGATTATTCCTCCGACATTATCTTTCAGGTTGCGACCTCAATTCTTGTGGGTTTGGCCGTTGGTTATACAGCCTCAAAAATATTTTTCCCTGAGTGGAACTTTTGGATGTCATTTCTCGGATACTTATTTGGCATGATCGTAATGGTGGCCAAATTTAAGTTGCGGACTTACGGAACAATTGAGGCTGCAATTATGGCCGGGATCCCTTTTATTTCTCTAATGTTTTTTAAAGATTCAATTACAAACTATTCGTTAAATTCTTTTTTGGCTTTCGTAGGAACACTTGTTCTTATTTTTCTTATTTTTTGGGTTGACCTTAATTATAAAAGTTTTACCTGGTATAAATCCGGAAAAATCGGCTTCGCGGGGCTTTTCACCTCAATACTTTTTTTTGCAGCGAGAACTGTTATTGCTATTATTGGAATAACCATGGTATCCTTTGTAAGTAAATTTGAGGCCATTATCTCAGGTATGACTGCATTGGCATGTATAGGTCTTTTAGTTAACTTAAGTAGAAGAAGAGAATGACAAAAGTCGACAAGAAAAAATTGAAGAAAAGTAAGACAGCGACACCTGTATTTCCGGAAAGTGTATTGAAGCCTGTCAGTAATTTTCTAATCGCCAGACTTCACACTTTGGAAAAAAGTAAGAAAAAAATTATCAAGGAAGATCCATTTATGGATGTGAACAGAGGTTCTGATAACGCTGCTTCAGATATTGAGGCGGATGAGCAGTTTGGTCACGCAAGAACTTCTGCTATAAGTAAAGAGCTTGGTAAAAGCATTATAAATATAAGGAAAGCTTTAGCCAGGATTAAAGTGGGTAAGTATGGAATTTGTGAAGAGTGTGGACAAATGATTGACACAGCACGCCTCATGGCAGTTCCGGAAGCCAAGTTCTGTGCAAGTTGTGCCGCTAAGCTGGAAAAGTAAGTGAACTTCAGAGTGAACAAGTTTGCCATAGCCATGGTGAAACAAGTTTGCTACAGCCATGGTAAAACAAGTTTGCCATAGCCATGGTAAAATACGAATATGGAGCCCAAAATAATTTACGAAGACGACTCCTTTTTTGTTATCGATAAACCTTCAGGTTGGATTGTAAATGAGGCTACGACAACAAAGGATCAACCGGTTTTGCAAGCTTGGTTGAAAAAATTTGACTATCCGCTTGTGGGTGATAGCCTCTATCGTAGTGGTATAGTTCACAGGCTCGATAAGGAGACCAGTGGGGTAATGGTGGTGGCCAAGAACAAGGAATCCTTTACCAAACTTCAGTCCGAATTCAAAAAACGCGAAGTAAGTAAAACTTATATAGCTCTGGTTCATGGAAAACTCACTCCGGAGGAGGGTGAAGTAAGCGTTCCTGTGGGAAGGCTTCCCTGGAGACGTGACCGTTTTGGAGTAATCGCCGGGGGTAGGGATTCGTGTACTACCTACAAGGTTAAAGAATTTTTTCCGGGAAATAATGCAGGACATAGTTTGGTTGAGTTTTATCCGAAAACAGGAAGAACACACCAAATCAGAATTCACTGTAAACATCTGGGACACGCAATTGTTGCGGATGAATTTTATGCAGGCAGAAAAACCGCAAGGAACGATAGAGTTTGGTGCCCAAGATTGTTTCTGCACGCTGCTTCCATTAAATTTATTCATCCGGTAACGGGTAAGCCTGTTGAATTTTCTTCGAATTTGCCCGGGGAGTTAAATAAAGTACTTCAGAATTTGTAAATTTTAAATAAATAAAATACGTAGATGAGTATGTATAAAATACCATATCCACGGGGAATATTTGTACCCATGTATTTGTGGCTTAGTATTACGACGCTAACTATTGTCAGAGCCATGAATATTAGTGAGAAGACATCGATGGTATAGCCGCTACCGCCAAAGATAATAAGAATCGCCCCGATTATCGAAAGATTGAAAATATTACTTCCCTGGATATCTCCGTATAAAAGTTTCCAATCCTTTTTAATCCCTGACGATATTGCTGCAGCCAGTTCGGGGAGTGAAGTACCAAGTGCCACCAGTGAAAGTCCGATTAGTTCCTGATTGATATTAAATGCCTTCGAAATATCGATTACCGAGGCTACCAAATATTTACTACTGATAATAAGGCCACCTATTGATAAAAAGATTCCCGAAAGATAAACAATCGGGTTACCTTTACCTTTCTCAAGTTTGGCTAATGTTTTTTTGTCTTCGTGGTTACTACCTTCCTTACCCCAGATAATTTCGGTGACGAAAAATATTAAATAGAAAATAATAAGGGCAACCCCAAGAATTTTCCCAATATCGTCCGGAAGGAAGAAGAGAGAAATGAAAATAGCCGTAATTATGAGTAAAATCAAATTGTTCTTTTGTGTTTTTGATGTGCCGATGCGAATAGGGAATAAGAGGATGTTGACTCCCAATATAAGACAAATATTAACAATACTTGAGCCGATTATGTCACCGAACGATATAAGAGGAGCACCTTGAATAATGGAGGATATGGCAACAAATGTTTCGGGTAGGGAGGTCCCTATGGCTACTAAAGTTACGCCAATGATCAGAGGGGATATTTTGATTCTGGAAGAAAGCTTTTCAGAAAATTTCAACAATAAGTACGCTGAAATTATTAAAAAGAATATTGAAACCAAAAACCTTGTAAAAAATTCCGGAACTACCATTTACGTATATTTATATATTATCAAATTTTTCTCTTTCACATCTACTTTACACGAAGTGAAGTAGATCATACACTGAATTAATGGATCTCATACTGGGCCTCTTCTTTATTATTGTAGCAGCTTGCTTGGGTGGATTTATTGCGAAACTTTTGAGGCTTCCCAGTTTGGTCGGCTATATTATTGCCGGTATTATTGTAGGTGCCATTCTTCCCTCGAATTTTAGGCAAGTTTCCTCTTTGGCCGATGTCGGAATTATATTGCTTCTTTTTTCAATCGGTTTGGAACTTTCGTTTGATAGACTTTCCAGATATCTTAAAATTGCCGTTTTGGGGTCACTGATACAAATTGTCTTAACGGTATTTTTCTCTTATCTGATTCTCAGTCTTTTTCACTTATCTACAGTCGCGGCGCTTGTTCTGTCGCTTGGTTTTTCTGTTTCCTCAACTGCCGTTATTGTAAAAATTTTGGGGGATAAGGGGGAGTTGGATACTATCCATGGAGGAATAATTTTTGGTTGGCTTTTGGTACAGGATTTGGCGGTGGTTCCCATGATGGTTGTCTTGCCGTTTTTGGCAGGGGAAAGTGGAAGTGCGGCCGGTGGAATTTTACTTGCGCTTGGAAAAGGCGCACTGGTAATTCTGGGAGTAGTTTTCTTGGGTAAAAAACTGGTCCCATTGATAATCCATCGACTTGCGGCAATAAATTCCAGAGAAATTTTGCTTTTGGCATCAATCGCGCTGGCTCTAGGGACAGCCGCCGTTACATCTTATTTTGGAATCTCGCCGGCTCTAGGAGCATTTTTGGCCGGAGTTGTTATTTCAGGCAGTCAGGAAGATCATGCAATCTTTGCAGAGACAAGGCCTCTAAGAGACATTTTTGTTGCACTCTTCTTTGTGACTTTGGGATTTATGGTGACCCCCTCCGTTGTTATTTCAAACATTGGTCTTATTTTGGCACTCACTGCAATAGTTCTACTGTTAAAAATAGTAATTGTTTTTATTATTAGCTTTGTCTTTGGTTACCGTGGGAAAACTGCTATTGCAAACAGCTTCGCCCTTGCCCAGGTGGGAGAATTCGCCTTCGTTATTTTTTCCGGGGCATTGGCGCTTAACCTATTAACTTTTATAGAAACATCAATTGGAATTTCCGTAACCCTATTAACGCTGGTTGTTTCTCCGATTTTGTATAACCTAATTCTTCCTTTTTGGAGAAAAATGAAAATTCTTACCAATAACCGTCCGGGCTTGGCAAAGCTTTTTTCTGCAGGCGAAAAACATAGTATCGAAGCGGAAGGGTTTCGGGATCATATAATTATCTGTGGCTATGGTAGGGTGGGTAAGTGGATAGGGAAAGCTCTGCAGAGCTTTGGTGTTCCGTTTGTTGTTGTTGAATACAATCAAACAATCGTTCAGGAACTTTCGGTAGGCGGCATTCCTGTTCTTTATGGCGATCCCACAGAGCCGGAGGTCTTGGAAGCGGTTGGTGTGAGGTATTCAAAAGCCGTAATCTTGGCAATTCCCGATAGGGTTGCCCAAGAGACCTTGATTGCATATGTTCAAACTGTTGCTCCTGCCACCAAGATTATTTCCAGAGCCCATCAGGATTCTGATTGGGAAAAGCTCAAGGACTTGCGGGTTGATAAAGTTGTTCAGCCGGAATTCGAAGCAGCTCTTGCGATAGTGAAAAGTGTATTTAGTTCTATGGGTAAAAGTAAGGAAGAAATTTCAGCTGTAACTAAAAGTTTGAGGTTGTCACGTAACCGTTAAAAACAAGAAATGAAATCTGCCCGAAGACAAGCTTATAGAGCACGAAAACAGGCTCATACTGCACGTAAAAGTAACAAGGATAAAAAAGGTTTTTCATTTGTTAAGTTACTCCTTCCACTTGTACTCCTTCTTGTTTGTTATCTGTTTCTTAAAGGAACTACCCGTCTCTGGAATGGAAAAGACAAAGTGTCTTTGGTTTACAAGGGAGAGGGTGGAGATATAGAGGTTACGGTCTTGGATCCGGTACTTTCGGAAGTTACAACAATAGTGATTCCGGGGGACACTCAGGTCGAAGTTGCCAGAAATTACGGGACCTTCAGAATTAAAAATGTCTGGCAGTTGGGAGTAAATGAAAAGATCAAGGGAGACCTTCTTGCAGAAACGGTTACTCAAAATTTTCTTTTCCCGGTTTTTCTTTGGAGTGAAAAACCCCCGGGGTGGGGTAGTGGAAACCTAGCGAATATCTTAAATTTTATTTTTTTACCGGGGTCAACAAATATCTCATTTGGTGATAGGTTGCAGGCCGGGCTCTTTGTCCTTAGGGTTCAGGAAATTGGAAAGTCGGTTATAGATCTCGGGAAGAGCCGTTTTTTGGATAAAGGCACACTGGAGGACGGGCAAGCCGGATATGTCCTGACAGGACCCATTTCACAGCGTCTGACGATATATTTTACAGACAATGTGATAGGAGACAAAAATATAAAAGTAAAGATTACCGATGCTACAGGTTCGCCGGGAATATCGGAAAAGTTGGGAGAAGTTTTGCAGGTAATTGGGGGGAAAGTCGTTTCTATCGAGAAAAAAACAGTTTCTGAAGACATAGACTGTGTAGTTACCGGTGTAAGTCAGGAAGCTGTTAAAAAGATTTCAAATTTATTCTCATGTAAAATCGGAAGCGGGGAGACGTCTTTTGATTTAGATATCGAAATAGGGAAAAGGTTTGCGGAAAGGTTTTAAAGATTATTCTTCCGGAATTTCCTCAGTAGTTTCAACACTCGGAGTGTCACTGTGAACCAGTTCCGGTGGCGTAAAGGAAACGTAATCAATTTTTTCCGGAGCAAAAGACGGGGAGCCTTCCATCCCCGGTCCCTTTTCAAGTTCCCTAACAAAAACAGTAATCTCCTTTGGACTTACCGATTTTATGAGTGCCTGATATTTATTTCCACCTTTTATTAAATATTTCAATTTTGCTGAAATATCATCAGGAAGTCGACCGATGTATTTTCCGTCGTTAGTCGTTACCGAAACCCTGTGGGAATATGCTGCCAGTTTTACATCCTCACCGGGATCCAGGTTTACAAAGTTTTCGGGTTCTCCGAGATTCAGCAGACCGACCAGTTTTGTTTTTCCCGGTTCCTCTAAAAATGATTCGGTATATCGCAAGAATGGTGCCGGCGTATCGTTAGTCCTGGGAATTTTAAGCTTCTCGTAAAACTTTATAGCTATTGTATTTGCGGGTTCAATTTCCAGAATTTTATTTGTGGTATCCTGGGCCTTTGATATTTCCCCTAATTCATAGTATGCGCGGGCAAGTCTACATAAAGCCCCGGTATCTTGGGGGTCACTCTTGAGTATATCGAGGTTAACGGTGATTGCTTCATCCCATTTTCCTGAAAGCGCTAGACTGACAGCTGTTTGAACGGCAGAAGTGTCCATTTAAATAACTGTAATTGAGTATAGGGAGGCGGTTGTGAAAGTCAAGAGGTTTTCTTTTTAATACGCACTTGCAAAATAAAAATTTATTGTTACAATCCAAATTACTAGTGAAGGACTAGATAGCACATTTAATTATTTCGCCGTTCGCCGATCCTCGGGGAGGGAGTATGAAACGCTTGGTTCTGGACCAGGTCTGTTTCTATGACCATACCATGTTGGGTTCCAATGAGAGTTCCAAAAAAACTTCCCATACACATTTTTGTTGGTAGGATCAATGGCGTAAGTCACGCGACACCCTAGCCACATGCGGCTAAGGACTGTCCACATAGTGGGATAATTTTCCACCTGACTACGCGATTAGAACAACGAAATTCAGATTTTAGGTCCGCAGGGAAGATGAAGTAAACCTTCACTAGAAAGATAAAGAGACTCGTATAAAGAGCCAAAAACCCTCTTTTACAATTTTCTTTAAACTATCTAGCACCGATTCTTCCCTGTACCACCCTTATAACCAATTCTTCATCGATTCAGTTTTTCACCCGTAGGGCTTTTTTCCTGAGTTTATTTTGGGTATAATACAAAAAGCTATGAGCGGACACTCACATTTCGCCACAATTAAGCGACAAAAAGCTACAAATGATGCAGCCAAAGGAAATCTTTTTTCCAAACTTGCGCGCGCTATTATGATTGCAGCCAAGTCCGGCGGAGATCCGGATATGAATTTTAAGCTTCGTTTTGAAATCGACAAAGCCAGAGCCGCAAGTATGCCAAAGGAAAATATCGACAGGGCAATTGCCAAAGCAACTACTGAAGCAGCAAACCTGGAGGAAATTATGTATGAGGGATTTGGTCCCGGTGGAATTGGCGTGCTGATAGAAGTTTTATCCGATAACAAAAACAGAACCGCTCAAGAAATTAAAAATCTTTTTGATAGGGTAGGGGGGAGTATGGGCGGACCGAATTCAGTTGCCTTTAATTTTGAAAGCAAGGGTTTTATGGTTATTAAAAAAACCGATGACCCGGACACAGAGATGTTGGAGCTGATTGATGCCGGGGTGGAGGACATGGAGGATGTGGGTAGCGAGTTTGAAGTATATGTTGCCCCCGACAAATTGGGACAAATCCATAAAGCACTGGTTGCCAAAGGGTTTGAGGTTAAAGAAACAGAACTTCAAATGAAACCGAAAAACTTTGTTGCAATATCGGATGCTGCGACAGCCGCTAAAGTTGTGAAGTTTATTGAGGAAGTAGAGAGTCATGACGATGTGCAGAAGATGTTTACCAATGCAGACATACCCGACGCTTTAATGGAAACCGTTGCCTGATAAGTTCTAAATAAAGATTCTAATGTCTAAACGCACCCGCTTTGTTATAACCTCCGTTATTCTTTCGTTGGGTTTTGTCGGAATCCAGTTTTTGAACGACCAAAATAGGTTTTGGGCAATCGGGATTTTAGGTGCCTTGACTTTTACGCTTTTTTTATGGTCACTCTTTGAAACATTAAAAGCAAACATGACTCTTCTGACACTGGTTCTTCCCGTAATGTTTACCCTAGGGGTCGGATTTTTCTGGTTTTTACTTCCGACAAACATTTTCGCAAAAGTTCCGATTGTTATATTTTACGGAATGGGCATTTATATACTTTGCCTGACGGCAAATATTTATTCAGTAGCTTCGGTCAGGACAATTGCTCTCCTGCGGGCGGCGAGGGGAGTAGGTTTTGTCATCACTTTACTCGCTTCTTTCCTTATTTTTGACGCAATTTTGTCTATCAGAACAGAAATTTATTACCTGATCCCCGCTGTTTTTGTTTTTTCGCTTTTGCTTTATATCCAAGGCTTTTGGTCGATGCTTTTAACCAAAGAATACTCAAAAGATTTGGTATATCTTTCAGCGGGCGCAGCGTTGGTAACAACCGAACTGGCCGCTATTTTATATTTCTGGCCGGTAACGATCGTTGTAGGTTCACTCCTACTGACAACATCTTTTTATATGCTTCTGGGTTTGGGTCAGGCAAAGCTTGAGGGTAGATATTTCAAATCTACCATTAAGGAACACCTGGTAGTTGGGGTTTTGATCTTCATTGCCATGTTTATTTCAACCCACTGGGGAGCCTAATCTTCATAATTATTTATTTTTTATAGTAAGGATTTTTAGTGATACATACAAAGAGGGGAGGAGAGGGGTGAATAACCTATAATTATAGGATACATTACTCTGAAACAGGGGAGGTTTTCACGAAAATTATGGATTGTTTTCACGAAATGCGACATAAGCCGTTGACGAAGAAAAACCGAAAGGCTTTCTGAGGCGAGTATGTATACTTTGATATAGTTATCAGGCAGGAAAGACCCTCAATCTCTTTGGTCATGGCTCTTGTGGATAAATTGAACTATTAATCGGGTTATTACAGTCGCTTCCCAGAGAGTGAGGTGTATAAAGCGGGCCCTTATAGAATAATGGCCTTAGATACTCTCCTGGGGCTTATGAGTACTGACTTAAGAGACATGTCCGCCCAGGGAGGTTAATTATACATAGTCGTACAATATAACTTTTGCGACGTTGTTTAAGATTGTGGAGGGTAGCGTAGTGTTTTATGAACTTCCCGGAATTACCTTTAAGGTATGTTAATTTTTTTATCGATTTTTTATTTAATATGCTCTATTTTAATAACTGTCTAAAAATTAGTCCTCCAAACAAAGACCGAAACGATATTTTATGAATTCCGACCACTTCCCTATTTTTTGGTCCGCCGGAGTAAATAAAATATTTATTTTGGTTAATTTAATTGATATTTCCGTAAATACGGGACAAAGAGACGATGAGTTAATCATCTTTTTGTCCGGAGGGCCTTTAAAATCGATTTGGTGAGGTCTTAGCCTCAACCCAGGCACGAAAAATGACTAATTTTTAAGAGTATTTGCCTTTTTTGCAATTAACCTTTAGAATTCTTGAAATGTTTGCGGAAAGATATCCCAATGTATTTAATTCTTTAAGTGAAAATTTAAAACTTCTTAATGGTGGTTCCATAGGAATTGACATTGATGCAGTAACACAAGCGACTTATGTTTTGGCATTAAATAAAATAAGTCACACTTTGCGAAAAAATATTCAGAAGGAAGACTTGGTAACTTATTGGGAATTGGCTAAAATTGCAAAGGACAACGGAGTAGATCCGGATAAAGCAATGGAACTGGCCAAAAGTGCTTGGAACGATGATGAGGTGTATGCAAATGCTCCGGCTATGCCAGGAATAAAAAGTTTTCTTCAGATGCTTAACGAAGCCACACTTCCTTATCTATTCATATCGTCACGGCCGGTTGAACATCTTGAGGCAACCCGTGAGTGGTTTAGAAAAGAGCTTCCTTGGGTAAAACCGGAAAACATTATTTTAGGCAGAAAAGAAGGTATGTCCGGCGGAGAGTTCAAATCCGGGATGATTAATAGATACGGTGTCGCATTGCACATAGAAGATGCCGTCGAGGAAGCAAAAACAATCGCTCAGGAGACTCCGGCGCATGTAATAATAGTTCCTCAGCCTTGGAACGACAACGGCAGATTTGTGCATCCAAGAATAAAATATTTGGGAGAATCGTCCTATTCAAACGGAAGCTGGTCGGTTATAAGGTTCCTATCGGGCCCACAAGCAAAGGACTTTTTAAGCGATAAGGTAAATTCTTTTTGTGTCGCACAATCCCATTGACACCTTTAATTCTCTCAGTGTAAACTCTTTATGTAATGGCTGATACCGCCCAAAATCAGTCCGAGATTGGAAGAAAAATCGATCAATACCTGGAGTATCTTCAGATTGAGCGCGGCTCCTCTCCCCTAACTATCCGCGACTACAAACATTACCTTACAAGATTAATAAATTGGATGGATTCTCAGGGAATCCGAAGGAATCTTGTGGACATTAATGCAGACGTCGTAAGAAGCTTCAGGGTGTACCTTGCGGGCCTTCCTGGTGAAGGTAAGGCGCTGATGACCAGAAGGACTCAAGGGTATCATGTGATAGCTCTGAGAAGCTTCCTTAAATGGCTTATTAAAAATGACTATGCGGTTCTCTCGCCGGAGAAAATTGAGCTACCGAAAGTTGAGGAACGCCAAGTGAAATTTTTAAACGGCGAACAGGTAGACAGGCTTCTAAACGCTCCGACACTTTCCACGATTCAAGGTAAACGTGATAAGGCAATCTTGGAGGTCCTATTTTCCACAGGCCTTCGTGTATCCGAACTCGTTAAACTGGATCGTGACAAAATAGATCTTGATCGGAGGGAGTTTGGAATAATCGGAAAAGGAGGTAAAGCCAGGGTGGTATTTTTGTCGCAGAGATCAACCGACTGGTTGATCAAATATCTTAATGAGCGTGACGATCATTTTAAACCGCTTTTTATTCACCATAAAGGCAAATCTGAACCCACAACCGCGGACGAGAAAATGAGGTTAACAGTCAGGTCGGTTCAAAGGATGGTCAAAAAATATTCCCACAAAATGAAGCTGCCGATTGAGGTCACACCACACGTAATGAGGCATAGTTTTGCAACGGACCTCCTAAATGCCGGAGCTGATATAAGAAGTGTGCAGGAAATGCTGGGACACAAAAATATTTCAACAACCCAGATCTATACGCACGTAACCAATAAACAACTCAGAGATATTCATGAAACTTTCCACGGAAGAGGAGGAAAGGGCTAGGTGGAGCGTCTGCGTTATGCCGACGGAGCCTACCCTCCCCCCTGTTTTACTTGCCCTGCCAGAACTTATATTGGCGGTGAATATTATTGCAACCCCGACACGCTCAATGACCCATCTATAATACTCGAGGTAGCCAGATATAGGCCGGATAGGTGCCCAAATAGACCCAGGTCGGACGGAGGGCTGGTTTCTCCCACCGCACTTCTGAGGCGGGTGCTCGGTAAGTGATATTTAGTATTCTATAGTTTGCAAATAATATATCTTATAATATATAATTCGCTATGTTCAAAGAATCTGCTGAGATCAGTTTCTGGCCGTGCCACAAAGAAAGGCAGGCTAAACTAATAGGTACAGGTATAGATTCCAGTGTTTATCGGTTGGGTAATGTGGTTGTTAAAAATTATAAAAACATTACCCAAAGCGGCTTTCCCCACGACATGACAGTCGATATATTAAATCACTACTACACTGTCACAAATCGTGCATATAAATTAGCGGAAGAAAGAAAGGTGTTATTACACCTCCCTGTCTCGAAAAAGAATATTCCGGTAGAAGTTAACCCCTTTTTAAATTTACATGTTTGTAGGATGTGTAGTGAAATTGAAGGAATATCCAGGTATATACCCGGCAAAGGGTTAAATCTGTCGGAAGATGAACAAGTTTTCAATCGTGCTGAGTTAAAGGTGGCACTTATTGATTTGAGTGTAAAGCTGGAGAATAAATTGGGATATTCGGGGGTAAATATTATCCCTATGAATGTAAAACTGTCCGAAAAAGGATCTTTAATAGTGACTGATCTTTGTGCCGATATATTAATGCTTAGGAAAAATTAATCAGAGGTTTCTTCCCAAGGAAATCCTTTTCGTCCAAAATGTCCGTAAGCGGCGGTTTGCCTATAAATCGGTTTTTGTAAGTTTAGCCTTTCTATAATTGCCAAAGGTCTGAAGTCAAAGTCTTTTTTAAGTACACTATTTAAACTTTGACCTTTTTCATTGACAGCGGTCAACATTAGAGGATCAGCCTTTCCGATAGCATAGGCAACGGAAACCATAACCTCTTTGCCATATCCCTGATAAACCAAATTTTTAGCGGCAAAACGGCACATGTAGGCGCCGCTTCTGTCTACCTTTGTAGGATCTTTACCTGAAAAACAGCCTCCGCCGTGGGGAATAAGGCCTCCATATGTATCGACCATGATTTTTCTGCCGGTTAGTCCCGTGTCGGCAACAAAACCGCCAACCTCAAACTTTCCTGTTGGGTTTACAAGAATATTTATCCCGGAAATGTCCCCTACCAATTTTTTGATTAATTTTGATGTAATCTCGGCATTTATAGTTTCAGATGAAACTCCTTTTTTGTGTTGTGTAGAAACCAGAATTGTTTTTATATCTTTTCCCTGCATTGTAACCTGTGCCTTGCCGTCGGGGAGAAGCCAGCCAATTTTTCCTTTACGTCTCAGGTCAGCAAGGCCATGTGTCAGTTTATGAACCAGTGCAACTCCTTTTGGTAAATACTCAGGAGTTTCATTGGTTGCAAAGCCGTACATAATACCCTGGTCCCCTGCCCCGCCTGTATCTACCCCCATAGCAATATCGGGAGATTGTTTAATAATATTGGTGATAATTTTTAACTTATCTTTGTAGCCAATTTCCTTATATACTTTTGCCGCTATTTTTGCGGCATCAAATTTAGCATGGGTTGTGACCTCCCCACCGACAACAAAAAGACCATGAGAGCCGAAAGACTCAATCGCTACACGGCTTTTGGGATCTATTTTCAGACATTCATCCAGAATTGCATCCGAAACCTGGTCACAGACTTTGTCAGGGTGTCCTTCCGTTACGGATTCAACTGAATATAATTTGGAGTAATTGGTTATTTGTTTACCCATATCGTTTTCCGCCTCCCGGCGGACAGTCAAGCTTTAGCACCCATCCTCGACCTACGGTTTTCTGGCCGGTCGAAGGGTTGTTGGCGGTTCATTGGGCTTGCTCCCTCCCCGCACTCTTGATACTAAATTTAGTTTATATTCTTCGTGTCGTTAGTCAAGCCGTAACATTTCCCGGATTTTGCTATAATGGATAATTACTTATGGTTACAATAATTATCCCGGGATATTCGGCACACAACAAAGACTGGCTGGAAGAAACTGCAAAAAGTGTAAAAAGCGATGGCGAAATACGTCCCATTTACTGGGGACATTGGGAGGATCCCGATATTAAGTTTGACGCTGCCGAGAAAGCAAACCTATTAGACGGAATAACCGGAAAAAGGGTTGTTGATATAATCGCCAAGTCTGTAGGCACCCTGGTGGCTTCACTTGTGATTGAAAAATCTCCGGAAAAGATAAGAAAAGTTATATTTTGCGGGATGCCCTTGAATGATATTAATGAGGATAGAAAAGAAGTTATTAAAAATGCATTAGGAAAAATCCCTGCAGAAAATATAATTTGTATTCAGAATGAAGAAGATCCTCATGGAGGTACAGATGCCGTTAAGATGTTTTTATCGGGATTTGCTTCGGATATTCGAATAATTTCCATGCAGAGAGCCGACCACGAATACTTTTATCAGGATGAATTCAATAAATTTCTCTTAGGTTAGAATTAACGGACTTCGAAGGAGAGACTCACGGTTACTTGAATTTCAGTTTGTCCCGGCTCAATGTCTGCCACCGCTATCTCTTTTGTGGCCACATCCGGAGCACCACCCATTCCATAAAGCGGTCTTATTTGATCGCCGGCGTTTTGACTTTCCGAGATATTAACAATTTTACCAAGATTGATTCCGGCCGCTTTTGAAAGTCCATCCGCCTTGGCTTTAGCTTCTTTTACAGCCAGCTCGCGTGCTTCATTAAGTTTTTCCTTTTCTGTTTCATCATTAACTTCGAAGCTAACGCTTCCAATTGCGTTTGCACCCACACCTGTAGCTGTGGTCAAAACTTCATTCACTTTGTCAAAATCTTTAACTTTAACTTGGTAGTTCGTAGATATTTGGTAACCCGTGATCCTGTTGGTTGTAGAAGTTGTGTAATCATACTGAGGGTAAAGATTATAAGAAACGGTTTTAATATCTTCCTTATTTATACCCATACTTTTTAAAGCGTCAACTAAAGCTTGGGATTTTTTATTAACGCTTTCCTGAATAGTTTTAAGCGATGCTCCTGTTTCCTGAATACCAACCGTTACGATAGCGGTATCAGGGGTAACAAATACTTTCCCCTCCCCTGTTACAACGAACGGTTCGCCCTTGGACTGTGTAGTTGTAGAAAAATTAATTGCGGGTCCCCACTTTGCAAATACAAAAAGTAGAACAAAAAAAATAATGACGGCAGCCACAGAATTTGCCGGTGCGGGTATATTTTTTGAAGATTCGTCTTTCACCCTTTAATCCTAAATTAAACTATTTCCTTTTGCAAGTTTTTTTTATTCTTCCTCTTCGTCGCCGCCTTTTTCCAAAACGGCTGCTGCTGCTACAGAATCACCTTTGTTGGCAAAACGCATGAGTATCACTCCCTGAGTTGCACGTCCGAGTTGTGGAATATTTTTCAAAGGAAGTTTGATAACCTGACCCATTTTACTTGTTATGACTACCTGATCGATAACCTGCGTGACCATAATTGCGGTTTTCAAAAATCCCGTTTTATCCGTAACTACGGCGGCTTTTACGCCCTTACCTGCTCTTTTTTGAACCGGGAAGTGGTGAATTTGAGTACGCTTACCAAGTCCCTTTTCCGCAAAAGTCAGAATGTCCCTGAAATACTTTTTGCGTTTATCTGAGGGTATTTGTTCTTTAGACGGAAATACCTCCATTCCTATAAGTTCATCACCTTTTTCAAGTTTAATGCCTGTTACTCCGGTTGTTGCTCTACCCATTGGTCTGGCATTTGCTTCAGGAAATCTGATGGATTTTGCGTCACGGGTTAAAAGAATAATATGGTCATCTCCCGTGGTCGGATGGACAGAAACTAACTGATCATCGTCTTTTAGTTTTATTGCAATAAGTCCGGAAGCTCTCAGGTTTTCAAATTGTGATATTTGAGTTTTCTTGATAATTCCGGTTTTTGTCGCCATTACCAAGTTTTTAATACCCAAATCTTTCATTGTCGGGAGAATGGATCTTATTTCCTCTCCTTGCTCCAGATTCAAAAGATTCACCAAAGCTTGGCCCTTTGCTTGTCTTGCGCTTTCCGGTATCTCCCAGGCCTTTATTCCGAAAACCCTTCCCTTATTCGTAAAGAAAAGAATCGTGTCATGGGTTGTTGCATTTACCAAATGTTCTATCTCATCCTCCTCTTT